>Ga0209278_1000087_pt1 | contig 146907 bp, 135 predicted proteins | sample JI81BgreenDNA_FD_187504 | JGI IMG/M metagenome (GOLD analysis project Ga0209278, IMG submission 187504) | Wastewater effluent complex algal communities from Wisconsin, to seasonally profile nutrient transformation and Carbon sequestration -... | ecosystem: Engineered > WWTP > Effluent > Algae... | reverse complement strand
GGGTGCAAAGGTAAAACCCTTTTTTGTTTCTCACAAGCCTTTTTGAATATTTATTTTCTTGAAAAAAATATCAAAAAATCTAGAACCTTTGAGGGGGCAAAATTAAAACTTATTATGAGATGTGCAAAGACTTTTTAATAAAATTTATTGCCGATAAGGCAACTCTTTTAAAGATAGGTTGTTATGTAGTCAAGGAAAGATTTTAGCTTACACTCTTTCTCTTTTATCGCGTCTCTTGTAATAAATAAAAGTCTCTTACAATACATATGACTGTTACGATTCTTAATTAATTATCAGTAACTTTCTACAACTGAAAAAGAGCTACTTGAGAACCTCAATACTTTTCATTAGTAATAGCTCCACAAATAATTCGTTTAAAATTATATAATTCGTAAATTGCACCCCTAAAATTTACTTAAACACTAAAATGGAACAAGCTATACCTTATATACCTACGAATAAAGTGAGAATTGTTACCGCAGCAGCTTTATTTGATGGGCATGACGCTGCAATTAATATTATGAGAAGAATAATTCAATCTACAGGAGTTGAAGTTATTCATCTAGGTCACGACCGCAGTGTAGAGGAAGTTGTAAATACCGCTATTCAAGAAGATGCGAATGCAATTGCCATGACTTCGTACCAAGGCGGTCATAATGAATATTTTAAGTACATGCACGACCTTCTACAAGAAAAGGGTGCAGGACATATCAAGATTTTTGGTGGCGGTGGAGGTGTTATTCTTCCAGAGGAAATCAAGGAATTACAAAAATACGGCATTACCCGAATTTACTCGCCTGACGATGGTCGAGCGATGGGTTTGCAAGGAATGATTAACGATTTGGTTCAAAAATCAGATTTTCCTATTGGTGATGAATTAAACGAAGAAATCAATCAATTAGAGGACAAAAACGCAAAATCAATTGCCCGACTTATTTCTGCGGCTGAAAATTTCCCCGACATTGCCAAAGAAACGATGACTAAAGTCCATAAAATTAATGAATCATCTACAATACCAGTACTTGGAATTACAGGAACGGGTGGCGCGGGAAAATCTTCGTTAGTAGACGAGTTAGTTAGACGATTTCTGATTGATTTTCCCAATAAAACAATCGGTCTTATATCGGTAGATCCTTCTAAAAGGAAAACGGGAGGAGCTTTACTTGGAGATAGAATCCGAATGAACGCTATAAACAATCCACGAGTATACATGCGTTCATTAGCTACTAGACAGTCAAACCTAGCTTTATCGAAATACGTTGCCGAAGCAATCCAAGTCCTCAAAGCGGCGAAGTATGACTTGATAATTCTAGAAACTTCAGGAATAGGACAAAGCGATACCGAAATAATGGATCATTCAGACGTGTCATTATATGTTATGACACCTGAATTTGGAGCAGCCACTCAACTGGAAAAAATCGATATGCTTGACTTTGCAGACTTAGTTGCCATCAATAAATTTGATAAAAGAGGCTCTTTAGATGCTCTTCGTGATGTAAAAAAACAATTCCAACGAAATCATAATTTATGGGACGCTAAACCAGACGATTTACCCGTTTTCGGAACGATTGCTTCTCAGTTTAACGACCCGGGAATGAACACGTTGTATAAAGCCATCATGGATAAAATCGTTACAAAAACGGGAGCCAACCTAGTTTCTACGTTTGAAATTACCCGTGAAATGAGCGAAAAAATCTTCGTGATTCCACCTCACAGGACGAGATATCTTTCAGAAATTGCCGAAAATAATAGAAAATACGATGCAACCGCTTTAACACAGCAGCAAGTGGCTCAAAAATTATTCGGAATTTTTAAAACCATTGAAAGTGTTTCAGGTCAGACTCCAATAATCAATAAGGTGGGTATTGATGATACTTCCGTTTATAAAAGTGCTAAGGAAGAAAATGATCAAGACCGTATCTTTCTAAATCTCTTACTTAACCAATTTGAAAAGGTTAAGATGGATTTGGACCCCTACAATTGGGAAATTATCTTGACTTGGGAAGAGAAAGTTAATAGGTATAAAAATTCGATCTATTCCTTTAAAGTACGCGACAAAGAAATCAAAATAGCCACACACACTGAATCGCTATCGCATTCCCAAATTCCGAAAGTTGCTTTGCCTAAATACGAAGCCTGGGGCGACTTGTTAAAATGGAGTTTACAGGAAAACGTACCGGGAGAATTTCCTTTTACTTCTGGTTTGTATCCTTTCAAAAGGGAAGGTGAAGATCCTTCTCGAATGTTTGCTGGAGAAGGTGGACCAGAACGAACCAATAGACGTTTTCATTACGTGAGTGCTGGATTGCCCGCTAAACGATTGTCAACCGCATTTGATAGCGTAACTTTATACGGAAACGATCCGCATTTGCGACCTGACATTTATGGTAAAATAGGAAATGCCGGAGTTTCCATCTGTTGTTTGGACGACGCTAAAAAACTGTATTCAGGTTTTGATTTGGCACATTCTTTAACATCCGTAAGTATGACTATTAACGGTCCGGCTCCTATGCTTCTTGGCTTTTTTATGAATGCCGCAATTGACCAACAATGCGAAATTTATATCAAACAACATGGTCTAGAATCCGAAGTAGAAGAAAAAATCAACTCGATATATAAGGAAAAAGGTTTACCAAGACCAAAATACAATGGCTCTCTCCCTGATGGAAATAATGGACTAGGTTTGATGCTTCTAGGTGTTACTGGCGACTTGGTTTTACCAAAAGAAATTTATGAGCAAATAAAAATAAAAACGCTTTCGCAAGTTCGCGGAACGGTTCAAGCCGATATATTAAAAGAAGATCAAGCTCAAAATACATGCATTTTCTCCACCGAATTTGCTTTGCGACTGATGGGCGACGTTCAAGAATATTTTATCAAAAATAATGTTCGAAACTTTTATTCCGTATCCATATCAGGTTATCACATTGCCGAAGCAGGCGCCAATCCTATAACTCAATTGGCATTCACACTAGCAAATGGTTTTACTTACGTAGAATATTATTTAAGCCGTGGCATGGACATCAACTATTTTGGCCCTAATCTATCGTTCTTTTTCTCAAACGGAATTGATCCAGAATATGCCGTTATTGGTCGCGTTGCCAGAAAAATTTGGGCAAAAGCCTTAAAAAATAAATACGGTGCCAACGAAAGAGCCCAAATGCTGAAATACCATATTCAAACTTCTGGTCGATCATTACATGCACAGGAAATCGATTTTAACGACATCAGAACCACTCTTCAAGCGTTATATGCTATTTACGACAACTGTAACTCATTGCATACCAATGCTTATGACGAAGCGATTACTACCCCTACAGAAGAATCTGTACGTCGTGCGATGGCCATTCAATTGATTATCAATAAAGAATTAGGACTTGCCAAGAACGAAAATCCAATACAAGGTTCGTTTATTATCGAAGAGTTGACTGACTTAGTAGAAGAAGCCGTTTTATTAGAATTTGACCGACTCACCGAAAGAGGTGGCGTTCTTGGTGCTATGGAAACCATGTACCAACGTTCTAAAATTCAAGAAGAAAGTATGCATTACGAAATGCTCAAGCACACAGGGGAATTTCCGATTATTGGGGTAAACACCTTTTTAAGTTCGAAAGGATCACCTACCGTGATTCCGGCAGAAGTCATTCGGGCTAGCGAAGAAGAAAAACAATTTCAAATTACAACTTTGAGCAATCTGCATGCATTTCACAAGGATAAAACAGCACAACAATTAACTGTTATTCAAGATGCTGCTATCAATAATCAAAATATTTTTGCTGAATTGATGGAAGCTACTAAAATTTGTTCTTTAGGCCAAATAACATCAGCATTATTTGAAGTGGGCGGTCAATATAGACGAAATATGTAAGCAGAGAACCATTTTCTTTGAAAAAGAAAATGTGTGAATCACTTATGCTGAGCTTTTTTGCGAAGCATCTCAGAGAACCATTTTCTTTGAAAAAGAAAATGTGTGAATCGCTTATGCTGAGCTTTTTTGCGAAGCATCTCAGAGAACCATTTTCTTTGAAGAGAAAAATGCTTACATTTTTCCTTGATGGCGTTTGATTACTAAAAAAAAAAACCTTTCATTACTGAAAGGTTTTTTTTAATGTAACATTCCGTCTACATAAAACCAACTTCCATTTTCTAAAATAAAAGTTGATTGCTCATGATGAATTTGTGCTTCCCCTTTTTCGTTCACAAAAAAAGCCTTGAATTCAACAATAGTTGTAGTAGCAAAAATAATTTCTAATTTCAACCACGTATTGGCTTGAGACCAAGTTAAAATTTCGGACTTTCTGTGAAATTTTCGAGTAGAAATATGAGTGGTTTCAACCAAATAATCAACTTCTTGAATACAAAAAGCAGTATAGCGCGAACGCATCAATTGTTCTGCTGATGCGGCTTTTTTGAGTCCTAAAACAATTGGTTTACAGCAATTTTCGAACCCGGAATAACTGCCACAATAGCAGTTTTTCAACTTATTCTCGATTATTGTGTGCATTGAATTTTTTTATAATTTCTTTCAACTTTTCTTTCCTAGAAGCTGCCGCTTGTTTCGCTTTTGCTTGCTCTTTATGCAACTTATCGTTGTGTTTTTTGATGTTTTTTTCGGTATTTCGGCTCATAAACTTTTTATTTTTATATACCCAATATGCAGTTCATTTTCGGGTAATACATCATTCAAAACGCTAATTTTTATGTGGTATTTTGCCTTTGTTTCATCATTTAACAAATCTTGCACCTTATGAAAATCATCTACATCAATACCATATTTGTCGTCAATATGAGACTCCCCCCCTTTAAATCCACAATGTTTATAAAAAGTCGTTCGCTTTGCTTCTTTTATCGCAGTAGCCATATTTGGAGCAACGGAAAGCATTTTATAATGATATTCTTCAAAATCGCCAGGTTTATAACCTCCTAAATTTAAAAAATATAAATTAGTCTTATTGACCTCAACCGCTTCTTTATCAACTACTTCTATTTTAAATGAATCCACAACAGTAACTTCACGCCAAGCATCAATATGTAATTTCCCTTTTGCCTCAGGCCAAAAAAAATTCATTTGTGGCACCAAATCCGAAAGGTTTTCGCCAATACCAAAAAATACATCATGCTGTTCGGTCACTCGTCCTGCAGGCGTACAGCCTAATAACACCATAAAAAGTTTCAAATTTTGTTTCATCCTACAAATATAAATAAAGTACATCCGCAAAAATTCAATTCTATAAAAAAACAGAAATCCTGATTTTTTTATTTGGGCGTTTCCCGCAGTGGCGGGTCAGGCCATTCGTTCCCGCTGTCATTGCGAGGTACAAAGCAATCTCTTCGTCGAGATTACTTTGTACCTCGCAATGACGAGCTCCACTGCTGTCCTTAACGCAAAAAATAGTAACCATGACAATCTTTTTTTTTGTAGAAAATCAATTTCATTTAGAACAAATAGACTTTGTATCTTTGGCAAAAATAAAAAAACATGAAAAGAATTTTTGTAGGCATGTGTGCCCTAAGTCTATTTGGTTGTGCCGAATTACAACAAATTGCAAGTCAGTATCCTGAACTCGGAACTATCGGAACAATGGGAAATGTAGACATATCCGCTGGCTTAAAAGAGGCACTTAATAACGGAATTACTAAAGAAGTTACAAAGCTAACAGCTGTAGATGGTTTTTTTAAAAATCAAGCAGTTAAAATTTTACTACCACCTGAATTACAAAAAGTAGACAAAGGTTTGAGAGATGTGGGGCTAGGTAGTCTGGCCGACGAAGGCATCAAATTACTAAACCGTGCCGCAGAAGACGCCGTTAAAGAAGCGACACCCATTTTTGTAGATGCCATAAAAACCATGACCATTACAGATGCCAAAAATATCCTACTCGGCAATAACAATGCAGCCACAATGTATCTTCAAAACACTACAACACAAAGTTTATACGGCAAATTTAATCCTGTAATTGAAAAATCATTAGCAAAAGTTGGTGCAAATACGGCTTGGAAAAACATCATCACGAAATACAACGCACTACCTTTGACCGCCGATGTAAACCCAGATTTGAACGACTATGTAACACAAAAAGCACTTGAAGGCGTTTTTAAAATGATTGCAGTTGAAGAAAAAGAAATACGAACAAACCTTAATGCAAGAACGTCTGACTTGTTACGAAAAGTATTTGCTATGCAAGACAATAAAGCTGTTAAACCATAATTCTCATCAAATGTAGATAAGTTAAAACAGTACCCCATGCAAACACTTTGAGTAGCTGTTTTACTACAGTTAAGCATCATGAAAGTTCTGAAATAACTAGTCGACATCTTATATAAAACAGTACAAAACTGTGCATGCATAGTATATAAAATTTTCACATTCAATAAGATAGACTTAACTTTGCCTTAACAAGAACTCTTTAAAAATAACCGAACTTTGCAACGTAGTAAAATACGGATTTGGTTTGGTTAGTTAGATTTAGAAAGCTGAAGCGCTTGGTTTCAGCTTTTTTTATTTTGTGGAAGAAAGAAATAAAATCGATTGACTATTAAACACGTTTGCATTTTCGATGTTTACCACATGGCCACAATTAGGAATCACAACCAAATTTGCCTGTTGATCTTTTAGATATATAAGTTTCTTTATCGAAGGAAGAAACATATAATCTTGTTCTCCCATGATAAAAAGGCTTGGAATATCGATTATTTCCGTTCTAAATTTTTTTAAAATCGGATTCACCTCCGCCGTTAATCGGTACCACTTCATAAACTCCTTTTGATTCATTTTCTTTGCCTCATTAACAAATAATTTTCGAGCAGTTTTATGGTTGCCACGTGGCATAATAACGTATGCAAAAAAACGGTAAAGCCACAAGTACGGGACAACATATTGAAAAATCGTTCCTAATTTCATTAATACTTGAGCTCTAAAATTCATTTTAAAAATAGCACCACCCAAAATCATACTTGCCACCTTAGCTGGATGCGTTTCTGCGAGTTGACGAATCAAAATTGTTCCTAGCGAAATACCCACAAAATGAGAACGTTTTATATTGAGATGTTCTAAAACCTGAACAATATCGTTGGTCAGAAACGGAAAAGAATAAATTGGATTATCTGTAAAGGTTTTAGATTCTCCGTGTCCTCTCAAATCAAGAAGCAGTAAGTTGGCGTGCTTCTGAAAATCTCTAATTTGCTTAAACCAAATAGACGAGCTGCCTCCTGCTCCATGAACAAAAGTAATCCATTGATCGGTATTCGGGTTTGGAAAAATAGTGTAGTGCAGCACAAATCAAATTTTAGCGAAAATAGTATTTATTACCGAATAACTCGCTATCTCGATGCTAAATTCAGCCAACTTTTTCTTTTTTAGAATGTGCTTTCAGTCGTTCATGTAAATGCATAAAGTAGCCAAATGATTGGTATAAACGCGTTCCAAACCACGAAAACATTTCGCCATCTACAAAAACAGTTTTAGCATGATGCGTAAATCTTCCAATCTCAAAAGCATCTTCGTCCTTAAAAGGATAGGGCTCCGAAGACAAAAAAACCAACTCAGGATCGTGCTCCTTTTCCAAATGCGCTAAATCCAATTCGGGATACCGATTTTGATGGCCAAAACAATTCTCAAAACGATTTAATTGTAACATCTGGTCGATAAAAGTACCGCTACCAGCCACCATGTATGGATTTTTCCAAATAAAATAAACCGCTTTTTTAGTGGGCTCGTCTTTGATGAAACGTGTGAAATTTTCATGTGCAAAAACTATTTTATCATTCCACTTTTTCGCCTCGGTTCGGCAATTAAATAATTGACCAAAATCCGAAATTGTTTGCATCACATCGGCTACCGTGGCAATGTCAGTAACCCAAACAGGGCAAATTTTTCGTAAATCATCAACCATTTCCTGCGTATTTTCTTCTTTGTTGGCAATGATAAAATCAGGTTGTAAAAGTCTAATTTTTTCTAGATGAACCTTTTTTGTTCCGCCTATTATTTTTTTGGTGAATTTAAAGTGAATGGGATGCACACAAAACTTAGTAATGCCCACAATACGGTCTTCCAAACCCAAGTCGTATAAGGTTTCGGTCAAGGAAGGAACCAATGATATAATGCGTTTTGGCGAAGCTTCCAAAGTTAAAGTGGTTCCTAACGAATCCGTCATGTGTAGCATTTTCTTAATTATTTGTGTCAAAATTACGTATTTCTGTACAATTGAATCCTTAAAATTCGCAGTTACTCTTCCTTTTTTCAAAAAAAACAATGCACCTTTGTTATTTCAAAATAAAATTTTCATGAATATCAAATTGATTGCCATCGGTAAAACAGATAACAAGGCCTTGCAGACGCTCATAGACGATTATCAAAAACGCTTATCGTATTATGTCAAATTTGATTTGGAAATTATTGCCGACCTAAAAAACGTTAAAAATTTGTCTGAACTACAACAAAAAGAAAAAGAAGGAGAATTAATTTTGGCTAAAATTTCGACAACAGACCACTTGATTTTATTGGATGAAAATGGTAAAAATTTCAGCAGCATAGAATTTTCAGCTGAACTGCAAAAAAAGATGAATTCAGGAATCAAAACCTTGGTTTTTGTAATCGGTGGTCCTTATGGTTTTTCAGAAAATGTGTATCAAAAAGCACAAGGAAAAATTTCGCTTTCTAAGATGACATTTTCTCATCAAATGGTTCGCTTATTTTTTATCGAGCAATTGTATAGAGGTTTTACGATTTTAAAAAATGAGCCGTATCATCATCAATAGAATCCTCCCCTAACCCATCCGAATTTCGGGAGCTTGAACTCTATTGGTTAATATTTCAAATTTAGGATTTAGTCCCGAAACTCAAAGTTTAAATTTTTTAGTTTTTTTAGTTTTTTTAGATTTTTTAGATTTCCAAATTACCACGCATCGCCACAAATAATTTTACTGCTTCAACGGCTTCTTTTACATCGTGGACTCTCAAAATTTTTGCACCTTTTAGTAAAGAAATGGTATTTAAAACTGTGGTTCCGTTCAAGGCTTCTTGAGGTGCGTTTTGCAATGTTTTATAAATCATTGATTTTCTGGAAACTCCCGAAAGCAATGGCAAATTCAAGATGTGAAACAATTCCAACTTGTTCATTACTTCGAAATTTTGTTCTACAGTTTTGGCAAAACCAAAGCCAGGGTCGATGATGATGTCATTGATTCCTAAACCTCTGGCAATGTGCACTTTTTCGGAAAAATAAAACAACATTTCTTTCAGAATATCGTCATAATTCGTCAGGCTTTGCATCGTTTGTGGCGTTCCTTTCATGTGCATCATGATGTAAGGAACTTGGAGTTTTGCTACGATTTTCATCATCTCTGCATCTAAATTTCCAGCAGAAATATCGTTAATCATTGCTGCACCCGCCTGAATTGCCCTGTCGGCAACTTGACTTCTAAACGTATCCACTGATAGAATAATTTCTGGAAAAGTTTTTACTAAAAGTGCTATTACATGAATCAACCGACTTATTTCTTCCTCTTCCGAAACAAATTCGGCATTGGGTTTACTCGAATAAGCACCTACGTCTATAAATGTAGCCCCTTCGTTAAGCAATTTTTCGGTTTGTTTCAAAATCGCATTTTCGTCTGTAAATTTACCCCCGTCAAAAAACGAATTTGGCGTGATATTTAGAATTCCCATGACTTTGGGTTGCGTCAAATCAATTAAAGTACCTTTACAATTAATAGTCATCAAAACTTTTTTTAGGTGTTTAAGCGTTCCTTTTGGCTTAATCGTTTTTTATTGCTTATTTTTGAAAAAATTTAGACAAAGATAAAGCAATAATGAGCAATACTTCTCAAGAATATGATAAAATAGTCGGACAATGTCGCTCGCTTTTTATACATAAAATGAGCGATTACGGGAGTGCTTGGCGGATTTTACGCTTGCCTTCTTTAACCGACCAAATATTTATTAAAGCCCAACGAATCAGAAGTTTACAGCAAAATCAAGTACGAAAAGTGAACGAAGACGAAGCCGGAGAATTTATCGGAATCATCAATTATTCGGTAATGGCTTTGATCCAATTGGATTTAGGCGTGGTAGATCAACCCGATTTAAAATTACCAGAAGCGACTCGGTTGTATGATGAAAAAATTGCATTAACCAAAACCTTGATGGAAAATAAAAACCACGACTACGGTGAAGCTTGGCGCGAAATGCGGGTGAGTTCGCTGACTGATTTGATTTTACAGAAACTCCTTCGGGTAAAGCAAATTGAAGACAACAAAGGAAAAACCATTGTCTCGGAAGGTATTGATGCCAACTATCAGGACATGATTAATTATTCGATATTCGCATTGATTTTGATGCAAAAACATTTATAAGAGATTTCATTTTTTAGCAAAAAACATAAAACACATGAAAAACTTACTAACTCAATTTTCACGCATTTTTGTTGGCATATTGTTCATTATTTCGGGATTAATCAAATTGAATGACCCCATTGGATTTGCCTTTAAATTAGAAGAATATTTTTCTGAACCCGTTTTAAATTTACCTTTTTTAGAACCCTTGGCGCTTTCTATTGCAGTTTTTATGGTCATTTTAGAAGTGGTTTTAGGCGTGATGTTACTTTTGGGATACAGAACCAAATTAACCATCTGGAGTTTACTGTTGATGATTGTATTTTTTACATTCCTTACGTTTTATTCGGCTTTTACAAATAAAGTAACTGATTGTGGTTGTTTTGGCGACGCTTTAAAGTTAACACCTTGGGAATCATTTACTAAAGATGTAATATTGTTGTTTTTTATACTAATTTTATACTTTAATAATAAAGTAATCAAACCTTTGTTTAAAAACACTATCAATGGCAGTCTAGTGGCTACGTCGTTAGTGCTTTGTATTTTTATGGCTTATTGGGTTTTGAACCATTTGCCTTTAAAAGATTTTAGAGCTTATAAAGTAGGTACCAATATTCAGGAAGGTATGGCATTTCCTCCTGATGCTGAACCAGCGGTGGTAGAAATGATTTTTGTATATAACGTTAACGGTGAAAAGAAAGAATTTACTGATAAACAATTGATGGCAATACCTGCAGGAGCTACGTTTGTAGAGCGAATTGACAAAGTAATTTCGGCCGGATACGTACCTCCAATTCACGATTTTTCGATGGAGAAAGACGGCATTGATTATACAGAACAATTATTGGCAGAGCCAAAATTGATGATTTTTCTAACCTACAACTTGGATTTAGCGAGTGCAGCAGGTTTGGAAAAATTAGAAGCATTGCAACGAAAAGCTACTTCTCAAGGCTATAAAGTAATTGGTATGACGGCTTCAAACCCAGCCAAAATTGCAGCAGTAAAAGCAAAATATAATTTTACTTTTGATTATTATTTTGCCGACGCGACTACGTTAAAAACCATTGAACGTGCCAATCCGAGTATCATCATTTTAGAAAAAGGAACCATAATGCAGAAGGTTCATCATAACGACATTGACAAATTGAAATTATAAATTAGACCAAGCCGTTTGAGTAATCGAGCGGCTTATCTTTTCTCTTTATTCTTTTCTCTTTGCTCTATTTTCTTTATTCTTTTCTCTTTACTCTTTTTACGAAATGATACGCTACTTATTAAATAAAATCGGATATGCTATACTCACCCTTTTTGGAGTGGTTACGGCTATCTTTTTTTTATTTAACGTTTTGCCAGGCGATCCTGCACGAATGATGTTAGATCAAAACGAAAATTCTGAACAGCTGTCTATTATCAAAAAAAAATACGGTTTTGACCAACCATTATCGATTCAATATCTAAATTATTTAAACGACCTCTCCCCGATTTCTATTCACCACACAAATCCTGATGAATATTCGTTTTTTAATCCTGAAAAATACAATGGAGTGACGCTTTTTAGCATTCCGAATCAAATGGTAGCTTTAAAAACACCCTATTTGCGTGAAAGTTTCCAAAAAAGTGGTAAAAAAGTGACTGAAATTATCGGAAATACATTACCAAATACCTTTATATTGGCTTTTTTTGCCATTTTGATTGCCATAGGTTTTGGCATTTCTTTAGGAATCATTTCTGCCTTGTATCACAATACGTGGCTCGACCGACTAATTGCACTAATCAGTACTCTAGGAATGAGCGTTCCATCATTTTTTAGTGCTATTTTATTTGCATGGTTGTTCGGTTTTGTGTTGCATAAATACACACATCTCAACATGACCGGTAGTTTGTATGAAGTTGACGATTTTGGAAATGGTAGCTACATCCAATGGAAAAATATTATTTTACCCGCGATTGTTTTGGGCATTCGTCCTTTGGGTGTTGTAACTCAACTGATGCGAAATTCTTTATTGGAAACATTTAACATGGATTACATCCGAACGGCCCGTGCCAAAGGTTTAAGCGAATTTCAAATCATCAAAAATCACGCACTTAAAAACTCCTTAAACCCTGTAGTAACTGCCATTTCGGGCTGGTTTGCCTCGATGCTTGCCGGAGCGGTTTTTGTAGAATACATCTTCGGTTGGAATGGATTAGGAAAAGAAATTGTCGAAGCACTCAACACGTTAGACCTCCCGATTATCATGGGGGCTGTGCTTGTAATTGCTACTACATTTGTGGTCATAAACATTTTAGTCGATCTTGTTTATGCTTGGCTAGACCCAAAAATTCGCTTGTCTTAACAAACGCATCTTTAAAAATAACGTGTTTTTGTTTTTTTTTTTTTGAGCACACTTATTGTTCTTCGATTTTTACAAAAAATAAAAGTAGGGCTATTGAATTTTGTAGGGAAAAATGTAATTTCTACACCAAAAAAAAAGCATACAGAAACTTCCGCATGCCTTTTATGTATACTAACCTAACTAACCACTGCAAAAATACAATTAGAGATAGACCTGTCTATACCTACTAATAGGGATTTTAATTAAAAATGGCTATTAGCAATGTTTTATACAATTCTCGATCATTCATAGTCGAGCCCACACCTTTACTTTTAACATCAATGTCTCGCAATGTTGCTACAATCTGACTCACTCTCCGCATCGGATAATGCTTTGCAGCTATTTCATAATCGTTTAAAAAAAATGAATTTATTTTAAGTACGGCGGCAGCATTTTGAGGCGATTTATCTTTAAGTCCGTGGTATTGTAATAATTTTGCAAAAAAACCGAACAAAATAGCGGTTACTGCGATAATATTGTGGTCTTTAGGATTTTCATGAAAATAATAGGCAATGGCATAAGCTTGCTCAACTTTTTTGTATGCAATAGCTTTCTGAAATTCAAAAATATTAAAGTCTTTACTAAAACCAATATTTTTCTCAATCACCTCTGGTGTAACTGTCGCTCCAGGTGGTAAAACAATGGCTAGTTTATCAATTTCGTTGGCTATTTTACTCAAATCATTTCCTAAAAATTCAATGAGCATGGCCGATGCTTTGGGCTCAATGTTTAACTTTTTGCCAGCCATTACTCGTTTTAGCCATTGAGGTAACGCACTATCGTAGAGCTTTTTACTTTCAAAAAGCATTCCCTGTTTGGCTAAAAGTTTTGCTATGGATTTTCGCTTATCAATTGTTTTATATTTATAACAAACTACTAAAACGGTAGTTGGCGTTGGGTTTTTGACGTACGACTCTAATTTTTCAATTGTTTTGGCCAAATCTTGTGCTTCTTTTAAAATAACTACCTGATAATCTGACATCATCGGGTATCTCTGACAAGTAGAAACTACCGTTTCAATATCTACATCTCTACCATATAATACGGTTTGATTAAAACTTTTTTCTGCTTCTGATAAAATATTTTGTTCTATAAATTCGCTTAATTTGTCTATATAATACGGTTCTTCGCCCATCAAAAAATAAATAGGTTTGATGTTCTTTGCTTTGATTTCGTTAATAAATTTTAAAATTTCATCCATTTTTTTGTGTCAAGGTTCAGGTTTCAAGTTGTATGAGCTAAAACTTCAAAACTACTTGTAAAATAACTACTTTTGCGGCATGCAACCACTACAGTTTCCTAAGTATCAGTTTCGATTCAAAAGTAGCGAAAATAAAGTGTCAATTTTCGATACCATACGGAAAAAATTTATCATTCTTACACCCGAAGAATGGGTTCGGCAGCATGTGGTGCATTACCTTATTGAAGATAAAAAATACCCAAAATCATACATCAATGTAGAAAAACGCATCAAAATCAACGGATTAGTAAAGCGATATGATGTGGTGGTTTTTAATCCAGACGGTTCGATATTTTTACTGGTAGAATGTAAAGCGCCCGAAATTAGTATAAGTCAAGCTACTTTTAATCAAATTGCGCGATATAATTTGACCTTGCAAGCACAATATTTAATGGTAACCAATGGTTTGAATCACTATTTTTGCCAGCTGGATTATAAAAACGAATGTTATCGCTTTTTGCAAGAATTGCCTTTTATTGCACCTTAAAAACATCTAAACTCAAAATATATGAATGTAGCAGTTGTAATTCTAAACTGGAATGGCGTACAATTATTGGAACAATTTTTACCCAAGATAATTGCCTTTTCAGGAACAGCAAACATTTATGTAGCCGATAATGCCTCGACGGATACATCTGTTGAGGTCTTACAAAACCAATTTCCAGAGGTAAAAATTATTCAAAATGAGGCAAATTTTGGCTTTGCCAAAGGTTACAACGAAGCTTTAAATCATATTAAAGCCGACATTTATGCGTTAGTCAACTCAGATATCGAAGTCACACCCAATTGGTTAGATGCTATCATTGGCACTTTCCAAAAAGAAAAAGAAACCGCTATTATTCAACCAAAAATTTTAGATTTTAAAGACAAAACTAAATTTGAATATGCAGGAGCGGCGGGTGGATTTATCGATGCTTATGGTTTTCCTTTCTGTCGCGGACGCATTTTTGAAACCATCGAATCCGATTCTGGGCAATACAATGATAGCATTAACATATTCTGGGCCTCGGGAGCTTGTATGTTTATTCGGAGTTCCGTATTTCATTCGCTTCACGGATTTGATGCTGATTTTTTTGCCCATCAAGAAGAAATTGATTTGTGCTGGAGAGCGTTTAACAAACATTATGTTATAAAATATGAACCCCAATCGGTGGTATATCACATCGGCGGAGCTACCTTGGACAAAGCCAATCCAAAAAAAACCTATTTGAATTTCAGAAATTCGCTATTTATGTTGACTAAGAATTTACCTTCTAAAGTATTGTTTGTCACATTATTTATCCGAATGATTTTTGATGGCTTGGCAGGTATTTACTTTTTATTTCAAGGAAAACCCAAGCATTTTATAGCCGTCATTAAAGCACATTTTAGTTTTTACAGGCAGTTTTGGACTTTTTATAAAAAACGAGAAAAACACCAACGAACCGACTATTTTAAAACAAAATCAATTGTTTTGAAGTATTTTATTGAAAAAGGTACGGTTTTTGAAATGTAATTTTAACAAAGGTTTAGTTTTTTGACAATTTTTTAAATTTGATTATAACCTAAATTTGCAACAAACAATAAAACAGATAACATGAAAAAAGTATTTTTAGCCCTTTCTATAGTGGCACTGGTAGCAACCTCTTGCGGTACCAAAAAGAAAATTGCTGAATTAGAAAGTAAAAATAAAGAAATTCAGGATCTTTTGAACTCAGCTACAGTAAAGTTAAACACTTGTTTAAGTGAAAAAGAAGTGATGTTAGGTCAATTAGAGTTTTTGAAAAAGAACAACACCGACCTGATTAACAATATGGGAAATATGACAACGCTTACTGCCAAAGGAGCTGAAAATGTGGAGAAAGCACTTGAAAGCATCAAAGAAAAAGACCTAAAAATCACCAGAATGCAAGATGCTTTAACAAAAAAAGATAGCGTAACCCTTGCCTTGGTAACGAGTTTGAAGCGCTCTGTAGGAATGTCTGACCCGGATATCGAAATCAATGTAGAAAAAGGAGTTGTCTTTATCTCAATTGCCGACAAATTATTGTTTAAAAGCGGCAGTTATGTAGTAAGCGACAGAGCCAAAGAAATTTTAGGAAAAGTAGCAAAAGTGGTAAATGACAAACCCGATTTTGAGTGCATGGTAGAGGGACACACTGATAATGTGCCGTTTACAAGCAATGGTACTTTGTTAGACAACTGGGATTTGAGCGTAAAGAGAGCTACTTCTATCGTAAGAGTTTTGGCTAAAGAACATGGCGTAGACTCTAGAAGATTGATTGCTGCAGGAAGAGGAGAATTTGTGCCACTCGTTGAAAATAACTCAGCAGAAAATAGAATGACCAACAGAAGAACACGCATTGTAGTGTTGCCTAAAATTGATCAATTCTACCAAATGATTGAAAGTGAAATGAAAAAAAGTGGTAAATAAGACCTAATTTCATTTAATTATAAAAAGGTTTGAAGCAATGCTTTGAACCTTTTTTTATATTGGAAATCATCAATATTTACAGCGCTATTTTTTCCTAATATAAAGTAGTGTAGCTTTGTTTAATCAAAGGTAAATTTATAACCACATCAATTAACGAGTACAGCAATGTTTTTTGTAATTTCATTCTAACTAAAAACAGAAGTAAACAAGACAATTCAAATGAAAAGTATTTCAGCAGCAGGTTACAACATCGATTTTAATGAAAATGGCTATGATTCTTTACATCGAATACTAGAGCAAAATACGTATTCCAAAATTATCATTCTAGTTGACGAAAATACAAGTACATCATGCCTGCCGCCATTTTTAGAATCACTTTCAACTACCGTTGCGATAGAAATTATAGAAATTGAATCGGGAGAAGAACACAAAACTATCGAAACTTGTGCCCAACTCTGGACCGCTTTAACCGAGCTTGGAGCCGACAGAAAAAGCGTGCTAATCAATCTTGGCGGTGGTGTAATTACTGATTTAGGCGGATTTTTAGCCTCAACCTACAAGCGCGGAGTTGATTTTATCAATATACCAACAACACTTTTGGCGATGGTAGATGCCGCAATTGGCGGAAAAAATGGCATTGATTTAGGAAATTTAAAAAACCAAATTGGTACCATTACCAACCCCAAAATGGTTTTGATTGACACCCACTTTTTAGAAACATTACCCCAAAATCAGATGCGATCTGGCCTAGCTGAAATGCTCAAACACGGATTGATTTTAGACCAAAGTTATTGGAATCAGTTTTTGAATTTGAGCCAATTGGATACCACGGATTTACCCGAATTAATTTACCGCTCTGTTGAAATTAAAAATAAAATTGTACTGCAAGACCCCACTGAAAAAGGCATCCGAAAATCGTTAAACTTCGGACACACGCTAGGACACGCGATAGAAAGCTATTTTTTAGAAAAAGAAAATAGAGCAACCCTCTTGCATGGTGAAGCAATTGCCATAGGAATGATTTTAGAAAGTTACATTTCGTTCGAATTAAAATTACTATCATTTGAATCATTCTTGGAAATAAAAACAGTACTCCTTTCACTTTTTGGAATTGTAGAAATTAGCCCAGAAGACCAAGAGTTCATCATCAATTTATTGGTGCATGATAAAAAAAACGAATACGGCAAGATTCAATTTGTATTGCTGGAGCAAATTGGTAAGGTAAAAATCAACCAAGAAGTGCCTAACAACCTTATTTTGAACGCTTTTAAAAATTATGCAATACCCTAATTTTTTGCATCAAAGCATTGCTTTTCGAATTAATATTTATTTACCTTTGCGGCAATGAATAAGACTACTACTTCAACATCAAATCGTTTGTATACCTGCAACTATTTTGTGGAGCAAAGTCGCTTATATCTTATACAAACTTTGATAAAAAATTTATGGAGTACCGCTGTGGGTAGTTATGAATTAATTTTTAAGGAAAAACTACCGATAATGTATGCAAATCTGAGAGTTTGAAATAGATTGACCACCGTTTTTATACCTTTTTTTAATCTAAAACCCGTTGGCAATCATGAACACTAAATATTTCGACTTAATCAATCAAACCTATTATTTTCCACAAACTGAATTTACTTTAAATAAAGAAAACCATTTGCTTTTTCACAACATTGATTTGATGAAATTGGTAGAACAATATGGTACTCCGCTGAAATTTACTTATTTACCACAAATTTCTAATAACATCAATCGTGCTAAATCTTGGTTTAGAAAAGCGATGGAAAAAAACAAATATGAGGGAAAATACTACTATTGCTATTGTACTAAAAGTTCTCATTTTGAATACATTATGAATGAAGCTTTTAAAAACAATATCCATATCGAAACCTCTTCTGCTTTTGACGTTAACATCGTTGAAAAATTATTAGAAACTGGAAAAATAAATAAAAACACCTACGTAATTTGTAACGGGTTTAAACGTGATCAATACATAGAAAATATCGCAAGACTAATTAACAGCGGTCATAAAAATACCATTCCGATTATTGATAATTATGAAGAGCTTGATTTATTGCAAAGCGAAATCAAAGGAAAATTTAAAATTGGAATCCGAATTGCCGCAGAAGAAGAGCCAAAATTTGAATTTTACACCTCACGACTTGGAATTGGATACAAAAACATTGTAGCATTTTACAAAAAGCAAATTCAAGAAAATGAAAATGTTGAGTTGAAAATGCTCCACTTCTTCATCAATACCGGAATCAACGATACGGCATACTATTGGAATGAATTAGTAAAATGTATTAAAGTATTTGTGGCACTTAAAAAAGAATGTCCTTCGCTTGACGGCTTGAATATTGGAGGTGGTTTTCCGATCAAAAATTCATTGGCTTTTGAATACGATTATCAATACATGATTGACGAAATTATCAATCAAATAAAAATTGCTTGTGATGAAGCCGAAGTAGATGTACCCCATATTTTTACGGAATTTGGCTCATTTACAGTAGGTGAAAGTGGTGGCGCTATTTACCAAGTTTTGTATCAAAAACAACAAAACGATAGAGAAAAATGGAACATGATTGATTCATCTTTTATCACCACATTGCCAGATACTTGGGCGATAAATAAACGATTTATCATGCTTGCTGTAAACCGATGGAATGACACGTATGAAAGAGTACTTTTGGGCGGAATGACTTGCGATAGCGATGATTATTACAACTCCGAACAAAACATGAATGCCATTTACTTACCTAAATACAACAAAGAGAAACCCTTGTATATTGGTTTTTTTAATACCGGAGCCTATCAAGAAACCATTGGAGGTTACGGAGGATTGCACCACTGCTTGATTCCGCAGCCCAAGCACATATTGATAGACCGCGATGAAAATGGAATTATTGCCACTGAGGTTTTCTCAGAACAACAAACCTCTGAACAAGTTCTAGAAATACTAGGTTATAATCGAAAATAGTTTTGATATTTAAGTTTGAATTTTCAAAAAAATACTTTTTCTTTGGAGCAAGCTTTCTAACTAAGGCACAAAAAATAAAAATTAAACAATATGAGTAAAGGACCTATAAGTCAATTTATTGAAAAACACTACTTACATTTCAATTCTGCGGCTTTAGTAGATGCAGCAAAAGGATACGAAAAACAACTGGCCGATGGAGCAAAAATGATGGTTACGCTTGCGGGAGCAATGAGTACCGCCGAAATAGGAAAGATTTTTGCAGAAATGATTCGGAGAGACAAAGTGCAAATTATTTCTTGCACTGGAGCCAATCTTGAGGAAGACATCATGAATCTAGTAGCCCATTCGCATTACGAAAGAGTACCCAATTATCGAGACCTTACTCCCGAACAAGAATGGGACTTGCTCGAAAGAGGTTTAAATCGTGTAACCGACACCTGTATTCCTGAACACGAAGCGTTCAGACGTTTACAAAAGCATATCTACAAAATTTGGAAAGATGCCGATGATAAAGGAGAACGATATTTGCCACATGAATTTATGTATAAAATGCTGTTGTCTGGTGTTCTCGAAGAATATTATGAAATCGATTTAAAAGACAGTTGGATGTATGCCGCTGCTGAAAAAAACTTACCCATTATTTGTCCGGGTTGGGAAGATAGTACCATGGGAAACATCTTTGCTTCTTATGTAATCAAAGGTGAACTAAAAGCCTCGACCATGAAAAGCGGTATTGAATACATGACTTTTTTAGCCGATTGGTACACTAAAAATTCGGCCAATGGAGTTGGATTTTTTCAAATAGGTGGCGGAATTGCAGGAGATTTCCCCATCTGTGTGGTGCCAATGCTTTACCAGGATATGGAAATGCCCGAAACACCATTTTGGAGTTATTTTTGTCAAATTTCCGATTCCACTACAAGTTACGGTTCTTATTCTGGAGCTGTGCCTAACGAGAAAATCACGTGGGGGAAACTAGATATTACAACACCTAAATTTATTATCGAGTCTGACGCCACCATTGTAGCACCCTTAATTTTTGCTTATTTATTAGATTTATAATTAAATTTTATGAAAAGAGTTATTGTTGATTATGCCAAATTAACGAACGAAATTTTAAACCTGCTGGTCGAACGTTTTCCTGATGGATATGATGATTCTCATATCATTCGCTTTCGAAACGCAAAAAATGAACTCGTTGAAGCTGTTGAAGTACGTACAGAAGACACCATCTATTTGGTAAAGGTTAGTACCAAATTAGCTACCCGACTAGAAAATTTTGACGAAGAAGACGAAATTGACGATGTAGTGGTACCAATGGAAACCATCAAAGGTATCGACTTAGACGATGATGATATGGGTAATGAAGATGACGATGAGGATATAGATTTATTGAAAGATAAAGGAGGTTCGGACGATGAAGATGATGATGATGATGATATAGCAGATACTTCAAATTTTGATGAAGAAGAAGACGAAGATTAATACTTAAAAACAACACAAGTTTAAAATTCCAAAATGTAGTGCTAAGCATTGCATTTTGGAATTTTTCTTTTGAATCAAAACTTAAGGCTTTAAAAAATACAGTTACTCGAGATAACGCTCTTGAAAAATCTTTTGGTGATGATTTTGATGACCTATAATTAAAAATCCAAGTGCACGAACCGAAACCTCATAACCAGATGCCATACCTTTTCGTTGTAAAACTTCTTCAGAAAAGGTTTTAAAAAGACACAAAGTACTTTCTCGTAAAACTGCCATTTCTGTTAATAAATCGCGAATACTCCGTTGCGAACCCTTTGTGGCATCAACATAATCATTTTCATCAAATCCGGGTAATGGCGTGCTGTCTTTTCGAGCAAATCGCAAGGCCCGATACGCAAAAATTCGCTCGCAATCAATAAGGTGTTGCAGGATTTCTTTAATAGTCCATTTTCCCTCAGCATATCGATAATCGTATTTATCAAGGGGAATTTCTTGGACAAAATTGCGTAAACGATGCACAGAAATCTCGAGTTCTTCAATCAAAGTATATTCGTCAGAAACTTGTGCGATGTAATTGGCATAAAAAGCCCCATATTCATTTGAAGGGAGTTGGGATATTTTCATTATTTTAGTTTAAAGTGTTTTTATTGAACCTTTTACGAGTATGATTTTTATACCTGCAAGAATTATTATTTGTGGTTGTTTAGTTTGTGAAATTTTTTTCGAAAAAAAACTAAGCCGAATTTCGACTGGCATTTGTGTTGCCAAAAAGCGAACGTGTGACTATCTTTTCGTACACCTTGATCAAATCTTCATCCACAGGAGTGGCATTTTTCAACTCTTTAATTCTAAGCAAAGCGTATTGTTGTACCACCAAAAGCGGCAGCACAATTTGCTCTCGAGCAGCAATTGACGCTTTTCCATCAGGATAATTTTGCATCAATTCACTGTGTCCGGCTAATTTCAAAAGCAAGCGTTGGGTTTCATTGAATTCATCGTTAATCAGTGTCCAAAATGCTCCAAATTGAGGATCTTCTTCCAAATAGGCTGTCAATGGAAGATAGGATTTTGCCAAAGACATCATACTGTTTTCTAATAACGTTCTAAAAAACAACGATTTATGATACAATTGTGCCACCTCATCCCATTTACCGGTGCTTTCGTAGTGCTTCAAAGCTGAACCTACACCATAAAATCCAGGTACATTTTGCTTTAACTGACTCCAAGAACCCACAAATGGAATAGCTCTTAAATCAGCAAAATCCAAGGCATTAGAAGTATTTCTTTTGGAGGGTCGGCTGCCGATATTTGCCTTAGCATAGTAATTTAAAGTACTTACTTGCTCTAAATAGGGAATAAACATTGGATGATTTTTAAAATCAATGTATTTTTCGAAACCAATTTGAGCCAAATCATCTAAAATACGCAAATCATTGCTATCAAGTTTGTTTTGATTTGCATTAAAAAGTTTACTAGAAACACCTGCTGTTAGTAAATTTTCGAGATTAAATCTGCACGATTCTAAGGTGCCAAAATTACTACTAATCGTTTGACCTTGCACGGTAACTTGAATTTCATTATTTTCAATATCAACACCTTGCGAAGCATAATAATGATGTGTTTTTCCGCCACCTCGTGCTGGTGGCCCACCTCGTCCGTCAAAAAATACTACCTTGATACCATACATTCTAGAAGTAGCACTAATAAGTTGTTTTGCTTTATAAATACTCCAATTGGCCATGAGATAACCACCATCCTTTGTACCATCAGAAAAACCTAACATAATGGTTTGCTTATTTCCTCTGGCTTTTAAATGTTTGGCATAATGAGGGTTTTGATACAATTGTTCCATGGTTTTATGTGCTATTAGCAAATCATCAATCACTTCAAATAGCGGAACAATATCAACTGTAGGATTATGCCAACCAGCTAACGCAAAAAAGCCCAAAACCTGCATCACTTGTATGGCATTTTGATTGTTGCTGATGATGTATCGATTAGCACCAAATTCGCCGTTTTGTTCCTGAATTTGCTTCATAACATGGATTGAACTAAGAATAATCTGGGTTTCAGACTTAAAAATAGCCGAATCCTGAACGTTGGATAGCGAACCTAAAACGTTCATTTTCTCGGCATCTGGAAGATTGTAATAATTTTTTGGAAACAACGAATTTTCGTTTTTTAACTCCGTTTCGATAATATCTTGAAATGCCATCTGGTGAATTTTGCTATTCTGCCTAATATCGATAGTAGCAAAGTAAAACCCAAAAAGCTTTACTTTACTAATTACAACTTCTAAATCGTCTAAATATAACGACTCATGTTCGCTAATCAACAAGTCTTTAATTTGGTATAAAACCGATTTTAATTCTTCTAAAGTTATAAAAATTTCGCCCGTAGAATAAAAAACAGAACGATAAAGCTTTACTTCAATTTGAGCTATTAAAACACTTACATTAGAGAAAGTTAATTTTCTTTTTAAAATACGAATATCGTTATAATAACACTTCATGATAGACGTCCGAAGGCGTTGTGCTACTTGTAAAGTAATCTCATTGGTCACAAATGGATTTCCATCACGATCGCCTCCAGGCCAAAATCCAAAACTCAGAATTGGGTTGTCAGAAGGGTTATTTTCGAAAATATTTTTTTGCATATAATGCAACATTCCTCCGGCAGTTGGGTAAAAAACATTTTCTAAATACCAAATCAAGCTCACCGCCTCGTCAAAGGGAGTTGGCTTAGTTTTTTTAATAAAAGGTGTTTTACCAAGTTGCGAAAGTAATTGCTTGATAAGCAACAAATCATTCTTTCTAATGGCAGTTGTCAAGTCGGTGATGATTCCCAAAACTGCACCCGGATAAAACTGCGTAGGATGAGCGGTCAATACTGCTCGAACCCCAAAATCCAGTAAAAACTGTTTTAATTCTTGATTGCAATTTTCGGCTTCTGCACGCTCTTTTATGTCTCGAAGTGATCCTTTTCCTTCTAAATTGTTTACAATCGGAAAGGCAGCGTCTTCTACGGCGTCAAAAAGCACTATCTGACGTTCTACATACTGAATAAAGCGGAACATCAAGTCTATTTTACTTTTTTCGGAGGCATCGTCCATGTATTTTTCGGCAAAAAAATCAAAAATCTGTAACGGATTCCATTGATTTTTAAAACCATTTGAGCACACATCCGAAAATAACGGCAATAAAACCCCTGTATTATCTATGGCGTCAAACGGCAACGTGATAAAAACACTGTTGTAAATATGGTATTTAGACAGTACATTTTGATTGAATTTTTCGATTTTAGAAAGTGTGTACATGGTCAAAATTTTAGAACCCTAAAGTAATAAAAAAAACCTCAAGTTTGTGCTTGAGGCTTAATTTATAGAACAATTGAAGTTGTCTGTTACATATTTTTAAAAATAGTGTGCATCAATCGCTTTTTATCATTGATACTTTCTTCAAGTGAAATCATCGTTTCTGTACGATATACGCCCTCAATATCATCAATCATAAAGATCACATCTTTAGCGTGTTTAGTATCTTTAGCTCTGATTTTACAAAAAATATTAAACTTACCAGTAGTCACATGAGCCACTGTTACAAACGGAATATCGTTAATGCGTTCTAAAACAAATTTTGTTTGCGAAGTATTATTTAAGAAAACACCTACGTAGGCAATAAAGGAATAGCCTAACTTTTCATAATCTAAAGTCAATGACGACCCCATAATGATACCCGCGTCTTCCATTTTCTTTACTCGAACGTGCACAGTACCCGCTGAAATCAAGAGTTTTTTAGCAATATCCGTAAAAGGAACTCGCGTATTATCAATCAACATATCTAAAATTTGATGATCTACCTCATCTAATCGAAACTTACTCATGGTAAAAGTTATTAAAATTATTGTATCCAAGAAAAATCAGTGCAAAAAAATAGCTATTTTTTGAAAAAAATCACTTTTTGTTAATTTTTTATAAAACCATTAACAAATTCCAGACTACTGTCTAGCGAAAAATTAGCTTTTGTGTTCAATTCTGGAAAATTTGAAAAGCCATCAGTATACAAAGCGTTTTGAGCATCGTGTTCCACATGTCCGTACAAACCGGATAGCGAACCTACTTTGGCAACATAACCGGTAAATACTATTTCTTGTTGTACTAATTCTTCCTGAAATTGAATTGCAAAATTCGTTAATAAATCCGAACCATCATAATTTATTCTTACATTTTTATAAATAAAATCGAAAAAAACTTGCTCGTTTTGAGGAATTTTTAAATAATCTGCTAGATGAGACTCACTGGTGAAATTTTTATCAGTACATTCAAATGCCGAAACCAAGGCAATAAAAACATATCGACGGGTGATTTCTCTTGGATAATCACTTGGGAAATGTCCGGCTTCGACTAAAATTGTAGGTACTTCTAGCGCTTGAAAAGTATCTCCTGCACAATTTACATTAAAAGCGTCGTCAAACCGACCTATTTGATCAGGAATAAGTTGCTGTAAAACAGTATTCATTTTATTTATCACAGCTACAGCTTTTAACCGCACCTCGTTATAGGTCTTTTTTTCATCAAAAGAGGGAGCTAAAAAGGATATTGTAGCTGGTTTTCCGTTTATTCCTGCGCCAAAAATCGTCCGCTGATCGTGTAGGTTAAAGCAAAAATGAGGTGTGAAGTGATGAAAAACATCCATCAAAAACCGTGTTTCTGGCTGCGATACGTCTTGAAAATCGCGATTCAAATCTACTCCATTTGCATTTACTCGTGTGTACACCTCTGAACCATCCGGATTAAGAACAGGGACTATACAGAAACAATAATGTTCTAAGATACATTTTGCTTCTACAGAATTGCTTGTAAGAAAATGTACAAAATCAATAAGTGCTTTAGTTGTGGTGGTTTCGTTGCCATGCATCTGAGACCACATCAAAACCTTTACCGATCCAGTCCCAATTCGATAACTATTGATGGTTTTTCCTAATACTGATTTTCCTGATTTTACTTTAGCTAGATGCAACTCCCACGTGGCAAAAGTGGCTTCTAGTATATCAGATTTTAAATACCTCCCTGAAACTTGGTTCTGTTTGTATTGTGCGTGTAATTTTTCGTAATCCATAAATGTAAATTATAAGGTTACAAAAGTAAACATCTTTAAATTTACATTTGTAAACAGTGAAAATAACATTACTGTTTACAAAAGTAAACAGTTTTAAAGTTCTTTTGGTTTACTTTTGTAACTTAGTTTGTTTTGCTTTTCTAAAAAGACATTTTAAAGGACTAATAAATACTAATTCAGTACTTTGTATTTGTTTATCGGAAGTAAAGCTTTGTTTAAAGCTGTACGTTTTATACAAATTTACAACTGTAATTTGTAGTAGTGTTCTTATTTTGTTTACATTTGTAATCAAAGAAAATAAAGGACTAAATCATGTTAAACTCTGAAGATTTTATCAAGCGACTGGAGCATTTAATGGAACATTTTGGAGAGACCGCTTCTTCGTTTGCAGACAAAATTGGTGTACAACGTTCGAGTATTTCACATCTATTGTCGGGAAGAAATAAGCCTAGTTTGGATTTTATTCTCAAGATAAGTCAGCTGTGTCCAGAGCTCAATTTATATTGGCTCCTAGAAGGTACAGAACCCTTTTTAAAAAGTGATGTGCAGGAAGTACGAATAGAAAAAATAGAGCAGCCGCCTACTCTTTTTTCTGAAAATGAAATTGTAGTTACGGCAGTTGACTCTCCTACTTTGCCCAAGGATTTTGAACCCATAAATCCATCACCTGAGCAAACTGTGTCAAATATCGAAGAAGTAGTTTCGCAAAAAAATACAGGTCGGTCTGTTCAAAAAATTGTATTCTTTTATAGCGATGGTACGTTTGATGATTATCATCCGGCTAAACCAAAATAAGAAAGTCCTAAACTACAGCAGCTTGGGACTTTCAAAACCAAAAAACAAACACAAAATCAAATTGTAAACCTGTACTAATCAATATCATTTACGATGAAACATAGAAAATGGTTTTATAAAATACTTTTTTTTTGACGTAGTTCGAAAATTAATCTCAAAATATAAAATCGTATAAGCTATCTGATGTAAAATAAAAACAATGGTAGCGTTGGGATATAAATGTTTTTTGCTTTTTTTGTCTACACTAAATTCACATCAATAACATTACGCATCTTTGGACTGTGGAAATTTCCGAGACCATGATAAATCTTTTCGAAAAAAAACATGATAGTAAAAAAATGGTTAAGCTACTTGATTCCAATCAATATAAAACAAGAACAATCCGTGTACAGCAAAAATCTTGAAGTGACCTGGTCTAACGGTCAGCTCGTTTTAGATTCTGCTAATGCTAATTATTCTTATGGTAGTTTGCAACGCATTTTACGCATCGGATTATATGAAATCGGTTTTGACCAAATCCAGAATATGCAACACATTATTGTTTTAGGCGTGGCCGGTGGAAGCGTAATAAAAACCTTGGTTAACGAAATAGACTATCAAAACAAAATTACGGGCGTAGAAATTGACGCGGGAGTAATTCAGCTTGCCAAACAATACTTTGGGCTAGACAGTATTGCGAATTTCAAACTCATACTAGCCGACGCCCACGATTTTGTTTTACAGACAAAAGAACGATGCAACCTGCTGATTATCGATATTTTTCAAGATACCGCGATGCCTGATTTTTTATTCGAAAAACAATTTATCCATCGAATTTGGGAAATTTTAGAAACAGATGGGTTTATTTTATTCAATACCATGTGTTTTTCTGAGGCCGATTTCGCGAGAAACAAAATGTTTTTACAGTTTTTTACTGAATATCCCGCAACCACACGAACGATTTCTCGGGTTGAAAAGTTTAACGAAATAATTCTTATCCAGAAGTTACGAAATAACGCCGCTGCCGATTAATTCTGCAGCATCATAAAACGCCACAAATTGTCCTGCTGTAACGGCTGATTGAGGTTCGTCAAAAACAACGTACATCCCGTTTTTAAATTGATGTAGCGTGGCTTTTTGCAAAGGCTGTCGGTATCGGATTCTTGCCATCGTTTGCAACTGATGGTTCTCGGGCAAAGCCAAATCTTGTCTAATCCAGTGCAACTCTTCGTTTTTAACCAACAAAGCGTTTTTAAAAAGTCCAGGGTGTTCGCTCCCAAGACCTACATAAATGGTATTGGTTTCAACATCGGTAGCTATAACAAATAAGGGCAGCGTGGTACCGCCCACGTTGAGGCCTTTTCTTTGACCATTAGTAAAATAATGAGCTCCTTGATGTTTTCCTACAATTTTTCCCATTTCAGGCTTGTAGGTCTTATATTGAGCTTCAAAAGCCAATTGGTTTTCTACTGTATCGTTAGCATTCAGTTTTTCTTGATAAATAGGGTGGTTTTGATCAATTTGAACGATAAAACCTTCTTTAGGTTGTAGCTTTTGCTGCAAAAATTCGGGCAATCGCACTTTCCCAATAAAACATAAGCCTTGTGAATCTCGCTTTTCGGCGGTTACCAAATCCATTTCGGCGGCAATTTTTCGCACCTCGGGTTTGGTTAATTCCCCGATAGGAAACAAAGATTTAGATAGCTGATATTGTGATAATTGACATAAAAAATAAGATTGATCTTTGTTGTTGTCTACACCCGAAAGGAGTTGATAAATGGTTTGTCCGTTTACTTCCAATTGCCCTTTTCGGCAATAATGCCCCGTAGCCACAAAATCAGCTCCTAAATCGAGGGCTATTTTCATAAACACGTCAAACTTAATTTCGCGATTGCACAAAACATCCGGATTTGGGGTTCGCCCCTTTTCATATTCGTTAAACATGTAGTCTACGATTTTTTCTTTGTACTGTTCGCTCAAATCAACTGTTTGAAACAGAATTCCGAGTTTCTCAGCCACTAACAAAGCATCATTGCTATCTTCTAACCACGGACATTCATCAGAAACAGTAACTGAATCATCGTGCCAATTTTTCATAAACAAGCCAATAACCTCATATCCTTGCTGTTGCAATAAATACGCCGCAACACTAGAATCTACTCCGCCTGAAAGACCTACAACTACTCTTTTCAACTTTCTACATTTTAAGGTGCAAAAATACAACTTAATACGAGTATTAAAAGTTAACAACAGTGTAATTTTACTACGATATGATGAGTAAATTCTTAGCTAAAAAATTATTCAAAAAAGCACTTTTGTTGACCAAAACCGCACTTCTCTTTCGAACTTTCCATAAAAAAAAACCGAAACTAAGGTTTCGGTATATTGGTTCTTTTTTCAAACTTCACACGGAGCGGATATTTTTCTTTTTTTACGAGTTTTCCTTCATTGTAAAACTCCCAAATTCCTTTCTTTTCATTTTTAACAAAATTGCCCTTACTGATAACGTTTCCTTTGCCATCCCGAAAAATAGCGGGCCCATGATATTCATTCTTGACAAAATAAGACTCTTCGGCGATGATTCCGTTTTCTAAAAACACTTTGTAAACTCCCTCTTTCAGTCCGTTAACATAATTTACCTCTTCAGCTAAAGCTCCTCCTGGAAAATAAACAATTTGTTTGCCGTGCAGTTTATCGTTTTTGTAATACTCTTCCTTTAAAATTTGTTTCGATGCTTTATGATAATACACCCAAAGTCCTTCCTTGAGCCGGTTTATAGTGGTTCCTTCACTGACTTTAAATTTCTTTTGGTCGTAAAAAACAGTTTTGGCTACAGTACCATTTTCTGAAAATATTCTAGTAGCCAATAACGATTGGGCTTTGGTATCATCATAGTATTTAAATGTATCTACTTCTACCCCATTTTTAAACATTCCTTGGTAGCGCAAACGCTTAGACTGCTCAAAAAAGCCTTTCCATAAACCTTGCTTTTTACCTTCAGCATCTACTTGATTTATTTTTTCTTGGGCATAAATACTTCCCAAACTTCCCCATAAAACAAGTCCGATACAACCTAATTTTCTCAACAGTACACTCATAATTGTATAATTATTGTAAAGCATTTACCTTTCTAGCATCATAATTTGAATGCCAAAAATAAACCTAATTTCTATTTTACTAACGAAAAAACAGAATATTTGTTTTACAAAGGACATTAAAAAAAATAGACCAAAAACGATACCGAACCGAAATTCTTCTGGATTTTTTTAGTTCTAAGTAAAGGTTAAAATCAAACTATCTAATCCCAATGTTTTTTTTCAAAGATTAAAATACGTCAAATTACGTATTTGATTTTCTTTCCATAAAACGTTAATTTGCTAACACAACCTTAAAACCAAATTAAAAATGAAAAAATTAACCCAATTAGTAGTCTTATTCGCCATTTCTTTGGCTTTTTCTTGTTCGAGTGATGATGGCGGAGACAGTGTTTCTGGCGATCCAATTGTAGGAAAATGGAAATTCATGAGTAGCACAGAGAATGGTGTACCCCTTGTTTTAGATGCATGTGACTTAATGGAAACCAGTACATTTAATGCCAATGGTACATTTATTGCCGAAGATTACGAGCTAGAAAATGGCAATTGTGTCTTACAAAGTTTTAACGAGCCTGGCCTCACCGTTGATTTAAAATGGGTAAAAATAGCCAATAATAGCTACGAAATTAAGTTTATTGTCAATGGAGTTGAGAGTCCTTTTAAACTATCTATGACCACTGTGTTTTCTAACAATAATAACACTGTTACCACAACAGCCACTGAGGAAGATGGAGATGTAGTGGTGTCTGTACTACAGAAAATGTAAGTTTTTGCCTCTTTAAATGTTCAAAAATAGTGAGTTCGACTCACTATTTTTTTTTATCAACTTGAAAATGTTTGTCATAAAGTGTATCAAGTACATTGTAAAAAATGTTAAAACGTATTTGATAATCTACAGCGCATTTTAAGATAAATTTTAAAATACAATTCGTTATAAAAAAAGCATTTAAACATATTTATTTTGCAAAAATTAAGAAAAAAAACAACCATAATTAATTTTTTAGCAATGTTAATGTTTTTATAAATCTGACCTTTAGAAGAATTTTGAGTTTTTTGTTATTCATTTTGTTTATACTTTTACACAAATCATTAGACAAATTTTTAACTTCAAACAAAAAAAAATGAAAAATTTAATTAAATCCTTCGCAGTACTCGCTTTAATTTTTAGTTTAACTTCTTGCGATGACGACAACGACAATGGCGCTTCTCAACAAACCATTGCTGAAATTGCTATTAGCAATCCTGATTTTTCTACGCTTGTTACTGCATTGCAAAGAACAAATTTAGCGGGAGCCCTTGATGGTAATGGCCAATTTACAGTATTTGCACCAACGAATGCTGCTTTTGACACGTTTTTTGCTTCATTAGGTTCAAATGTTAACGTAAACAACGTGCCTGAGGCTACCTTAAGAAATGTGTTGTTGAATCACGTGATTTCTGGTGAAGTAAAAAGTGGGGCTATTGCCACAGGTTATGTATCTACTTTATCTCCAATTAGTGCTGAGGCAAATGCACCAACAATAAGTATGTTCATCCGAAAAGATGGTGCAAACGTATTTATCAACGGTGGTACAGCTACCACAGGAGTGCGTGTTACTACCGCAGATGTTGACGCAAGTAATGGCGTGATTCACGTAGTGAATGCAGTTATCGGAATTCCAACTGTGGTAGATCACGCATTGGCCAACCCAAACTTTAGCTCTTTAGTTAGTGCTTTGACGAGCGAAGGCCAACCTGATTTTGTAACCATTTTATCAGGTACTGGACCGTTTACTGTATTTGCTCCAACAAACGCTGCTTTTACAGCTTTAACTCCAGAATTACAAACATTAGGAGTAACGTTAACGCCCTCATTGTTAACTACTGTTTTACAATACCATGTGGTATCAGGAAGAATTCTTTCATCAAGCCTTACTCCTGCTGCAATTACCGTAACTCCTTTAGCCGGTGGAACTTGGTCAGTAAGTACAACAGGTGGTGCTAAAATTACCGATGGTCAAAATCGTGTAACGAATATTGTTGCTACTGATGTTCAAGCCTCAAATGGTGTAATTCATGCATTAGATAAGGTGCTTGTTCCTGCAATACAATAATAATTGTAATTGTATTTTAAATAAAAAGCGGAAATCTCATCAAAGATTTCCGCTTTTTTTTGTCACATTTACTTCGAGTAGAAGGGTTTAATTTAATAGAGTATGTTGTAAAACTTTATTTTGCTTCAAAATCCAATTGACGTCCCTCTGCAAGTGCTTTTTGATCTTTTACAGTCCCCAAAGCTAAACCGAGTGCCATGCCAATAGGTAAGCCGATACCGATAAAAGCCATATTTTTGAGGCTTAAGCCAAATACTACTCCCATCGGAATTCCAAAAGCCGACATTCCTAATGGCATCCATAACTTTCGGTAGTAATTTATAGGAACAACATTTTCTTTTACTGCTATTTTTATAATGTTACTTTCTGTGTCTTTAATTGCTTTCAAAAGTATTTTTCCCTCAGAAGTAGTACTGTTAATCCGGTCGATATGTTCGTAGATGGCCTCAATCGCTAAGGGAGACATAGTGACTTTTTGAATTGCTTGTAGTAGTTTTTCAAGTTGGTCATAGGATTTTCCTTCTATACTTTCTTTGTTCAAGTGGGTTCTAGCGATTAGTGCTTTCATTATGGTGCAATTTTAGAAAATAATTTTTATGTGAATTATTCTTTTTTTTGAAACAAATGTAACTAAAATTTACCTTGTCAATTAAAAAAACGAAGGGCACAAATAGATTTTATCGGTTCTAAAGATTACATGTGAGGACATTTCTAACACAAAGAATTCAAAGATTGAACTGAGTTGCACAAAGGATTTTTGTAATTTTAAAAGCTAAAAAGGTTTGATTACAAGAATTCTATACTACAAAGTTGGTACGAAGTTGCACCAGTGATTAATCAACAATACTTTTTTATAACTTTGGCAATGTTGTAAGTTATGCTTTGTAGTTCGGTATTCGTTTTGATTAAGTGAGTGAAAAAAATTTAAGACTTGCTTAATTTTATATTCTGCATTTGAGAAAGATAATTTTATTTACTTTCTGTTAAAATAAAAATTTCTTAGTAACGGTATTTCGCGTGAGGAACGGAAGTGGAGCTCTTTTTTGGGGCGTCCTGAAAGGCGCCCTAAAAAAAGCGGGAACGGACGTCCGACCTAGTCGAAACTCTTTGAATACCGTCCTGAAAAGGCGGTATTCAAAGAGTTTCGACTAGGGCACGCCCAAAAAAAAATAATACGCCGTACCGCGGGAGTGAACGCTTTATTTCTGTATTATTTTTTGCCTTTATTTTGTGCGGCTTTTTGGGCTTCGGCTTGTTCCATCATTTCGCGCATTTTGCGTTGAAATTTTCCTTCGGCTTTAGGTTTGGCTTTATTTTCTTGAATTTTAGCGTGGATTTTGTCATTATCTACGATATAATTCTTGATCACCACCATGATTCCGATGGTGATGGTATTGGATACAAAATAGTACAAACTCAATCCTGACGCATAGTTATTGAAGAAAAACAACATCATCAATGGCGATACATAAAGCATGATTTTCATGATTTTGGCCATATCAGGCATTCCTTCTTGGGTTGGAGCCGACATTTGCTGATCGCCGGTAGTCATTTTCATGTAGAAGAAAATCGCTACGGAGGCAAGAATTGGAAACAGACTCACGTGATTTCCATAAAATGGGATATAGAATGGAAGGTTTATGATGGCATCAAAAGAGGATAAATCGTCGGCCCAAAGAAAACTTTTTTGGCGCAAATCGATAGCGGATGGAAAAAACTGAAACAAGGCATAAAATACCGGAATTTGCAGTAAAGCGGGTATACAGCCTGCCATTGGGTTTACACCAGCCTTACCATATAATTTCATGGTTTCCTGCTGTTTTTTCATGGCATCGTTTTTATATTTCTCGTTTAATTCGGCTATTTCAGGTCGTAAAACCTTCATTTTAGCTTGTGATAGATACGATTTATAGGTGATAGGCGACATGACCAATCGTACTAAAATGGTAAACACGATGATTACAATTCCGAATGAACCGATGAAGGAACTCAATAAATCGTAGGTAGGAATGAACACATAGCGGTTGATCCAGCCAAAAATGCCCCAACCTAAAGGAATTATCTCGTCTAAATTTCGTTTGTACTCGTTGAGAATTCGATAGTCCGCTGGACCGTAATACCAATTCATTTTGTAGCTCAACTCTCCACCTGTAAAAGCAAGTGGAATGATTGACTTGAATTGCTTAGTAAAAATGGTATCCGTTTCTTCGTTTTTAACCAAATTTTCAGAAGTCATCACAACTTTTTTGAACGGAGTATCCGTTAAGAGAATAGAAGTAAAAAAGTGCTGTTTATAGGCAATATAAGTTACCTCATCAGCTTCTTCTGTAGCCAATTCGCTTTGACCGGTGTACGAATCTTTTCCATCTTCATATTCGTATACAATTTCAGCATATCGGTTTTCATAGGATACACTTTTCTCGTTTCGGTAGGTTTTTAAATCCCATTCTAAATTAAGCGGATTGCTTGAATTTAAAACATCGTTCATGCCTTGCGAACGAATCGAAAAATCGAGCATATACTCATTAGGTTTCAGCACATACCGGTATTCTAAAAAGGCATTAGCTGCAGATTTTAACCGCATGGTTAGTACTTGATTTTCGCCTTCTTTGGTTAAAGTAGGTTCAAAAAACAAGTTTTTAGTATCTAACGTCCGATTGTCTTTAGTTTGGAGTTTAAGGTTTAAACTGGCGTTGTTTTCTTGTATAATTTTAACCAATTTTCCAGATCCCTTTTTAAATTGCTCAAAATTTTTGATGGTTGCATCAACGATATAACCACCTTTGTTGGCAATTTTTAGCGAAAGCAAATCATTTTCGATGGTAGTGAAATCGTTTTTAGCAGAAGGAAGTGTTGCAGAGTATGCAAAATTTCCCAATACGTTTTTGAGGTTTGCCAATTGGGTTGAATCTGTAGCAACGACTGTAGTGGCTGCCTCTACCTGTGGAGTTTGTACTACAGCAGTCTTAGCTTTTTGGTTGACTTGTTCTTTTTTGGCTTTTTCGGCCGCCAATTCTTCTTGAGTAGGCTGATTTTGATACATTATCCACATTAAAAGCCCAAAAATCAGTGTAAAACCGATAATTGAATTGAGGTCAAATTTCTTTTCTTCCATTTTGCTATTTTACGATAGTATGTCTACCTGTTTTTGATTAATTATTTTTGTTTTGATTTTACTGTGGCCGCTACAAAATTTACAAACAGTGGATGCGGGTTGGCTACTGTACTTTTATATTCAGGGTGGTATTGCACGCCCATAAAAAATGGATGTTGGCTTATTTCTACAATTTCCACCAAATTAGTATCTGGATTAATCCCAGAGGCTACGAGTCCTGCTTTTTCTAGTTCGGCTAAATAATCGCCATTAAATTCATAGCGGTGGCGGTGGCGTTCTAAAATAGTGTTACTGTTATATATTTTATGAGCAAGCGAATTTTCTTTGATGTTGCATTTCCACGCTCCGAGACGCATGGTTCCGCCTTTATCCGTAATGGTTTTTTGTTCTTCCATCAAATCGATTACTGGATGCGAGGTACCTTTGTTCATCTCGGTCGAGTTGGCATCTTTGTAGCCAAGCACATTTCGAGCATATTCTATAACAGCCATTTGCATCCCGAGGCAAATACCTAAAAACGGAATCTTATTCTCACGAGCATACCGCACGGCTTCGATTTTTCCTTCAATACCGCGTTCGCCAAATCCTGGCGCGACTAAAATTCCATCTAAATCTCTGAATTTTTCGGCTACATTTGACGCATCAATAAATTCTGAGTGTACTGAAACGACATTTACCTTGGTTTCGTTAGCGGCTCCAGCATGTATAAACGCTTCTAAAATTGATTTATACGAGTCTTGTAATTCAACGTATTTACCAATTAATCCTATATTTACAACGTGTTTTGGATTTTTTAAGCGATGTAAAAAAACATTCCAATTTTTCAAATCTGGAACTGCTTTTTTAGGAAGATCTAATTTTTTTAAGGCTACCACGTCAAGGCCTTCTTCGAGCATCAAGTTGGGCACTTCATAAATAGTAGAAGCGTCGATGGATTGAATTACGGCCTCGCGTTTTACATTGCAAAACAAGGCTAATTTTTGACGCAATTCGTCAGAGATTTCATGTTCGGTACGGCAAACCAAAATATCGGCTTTGATACCACTTTCCATCAAGGTTTTAACGGAATGTTGGGTCGGCTTGGTTTTTAATTCTCCAGCGGCGGCTAAGTAAGGCACAAGCGTAAGGTGAATTACAATGCCGTTATTCTCGCCTAATTCCCACAACAATTGGCGTACTGATTCGATATAAGGTAAACTTTCTATATCCCCTACTGTTCCTCCAATTTCGGTAATCACGATGTCGTATTCGCCTGAATTGCCAAGGATTTGCATCCGCTCTTTGATTTCATTGGTAATGTGTGGTACCACTTGCACTGTTTTTCCAAGAAATTCGCCTCGACGCTCTTTTTCTATAACCGAGAGATACACTCTCCCTGTGGTTACATTATTGGATTGCGAAGTAGGTACATTCAAAAAACGTTCGTAGTGTCCGAGGTCTAAATCCGTTTCGGCACCATCGTCTGTCACGTAACATTCGCCGTGTTCGTAGGGATTTAAAGTTCCGGGATCGACGTTAATATAAGGGTCAAATTTCTGAATGGTGGTGCGATAACCACGAGCTTGTAATAATTTTGCTAATGATGCAGCGATGATTCCTTTTCCTAAAGAAGAGGTTACTCCACCGGTAACAAAAATATATTTGGTTTGATTCATTAGGTTGTGTTTGTAGTTGTGTAAAAAACGCCACAAAAGTACAAATTTAATTAGATAATTGGGTAATGTGTTAATGAGATAATTTGGGTTTGAAATAATGAAGTGATGATTTAATTAGATTTTTGGTGCATGAAATAATTAGAAGAAAATAGATACTGACAAATCTTACAACGGTGTCTAAAGACCACAATAGCTATGATCGAAAAGATAAAGATAATTGGGGTAGCTACTGACCATTTTTCGAGCAGTAAACTGAGATTAGTCCTTACCTTTCTGCACTATAACAAAATAGCAGTAACTCTAGATGTACTGCATAATTTGAAAATATCGTTCTTCGCTGAAAATAGTATTGATACCCACTCGGTCAAAAAAATAAGTAAAAAATGATCTAATCAGTATTTTTATGAAAACAACTGAATACCTCACTACTGATTTTTTGGATATTTTCTTTGAATATTCCGTATCAATTCTTCTAAACCGTTCAGTTTTAATTCATATACAAGTTGCAGTTGCAAGCCTAATTCACCTTTTGGAAAGCCTTTATTTCGGTACCAAACCACATAATATTCGGGTAAATCAATAAGAAAACGCCCTTCATACTTTCCGAAGGGCATTTTGGTATGGGCTAATTTTATGAGTTTCTCTTGGTCTGTCAACTTATTTCCAATTAAAAAAAACTTCTTTTTTAATATCAGGATGCAGACTGTTTAAAACCGGACACGTCATTGCGGTTCGCTCTAAAATCAAACGCGTTCGCTGATCGGCTGCAACTGCCATATCAAATTTTATTTGAATTTCTGTTATGCGTCTCGGGTCGGTGCCCATGATTTTGGTTACCTCAGCGGTTGAATCTTTCAACTCTACTTCGAGCTCTCTTGCCTTAATACCCATCACGGTCATCATGCAACTCGCTAAAGCATTAGCAACGGTATCTGTGGGCGAAAAAGCCTCTCCTTTTCCGTTATTATCTGTGGGTGCGTCGGAAACAATTGTAGACCCCGATTGGATATGTACAGACGAAGTACGAAGTTCGCCAAGGTAAGTTACTTTTGATGTCATGTTAATTTGCTACTTTTATGGATAAATCTTCGTCGTAATGCAAGATATAAAAACCTTTATTTTGGAATCCTTTGTTGCTTTGTTTTTCGTAAGAAAACTTATTCTCAAACTGTTCCGTTTCTGTGGTAAGGAGCGTTTCTTTAAAACTCTGTGCTTGTGATAATCTAAGTATGGCATCAAACACAATATCAAACCCTCGAATGGCATACGAACTAGGCGAAACCATATTGGATTGACGATATTCTTTGATGAAATAACTTTTTTCGTTAGCCGAAATTTGCTTTCCAATCGAAGCATACAAGAGTTTTAAACTAGCCAAATGTTCTACTTTAATCTCATCCGAATCTAGTTTTGGATTGTCGTCTAAAATCACAAGTTGAATGTCATATTCACTTCGCAAAGCTAATAATGTACTGATAATCATTTTAATACGATAAGTATTTTCCGTATCCAAGACCACATAATTTTTCTTGCCTTTTTCGAGCATGGCTCTAATGCCGTTATTAGTTGCTTCTATGGTTTCAAAATTAACTAACTTCACATCAGGTTGGTTACTGGCCAAATATTTTCGAGTGGCAATCTTTTTCGTATCAACCACACCAATAATAACGCCTTGTTTCTTTCTCATAAAGTCGAATAATCCATCTTTTACCATTTCATCACTTGGCAAGGTTTGAATTAAATTCGGTAACGAAGCATTCGCTTCTTTAGACAGAGGGGAAATAATTAAAATGCTATCTTTCATTAAAATTTGAGCAGCAGCCTCTACATTGCTTTGGTAAAAAGGCCCTATGACTAAATCCGTTCCTTTAAAATTACTTTGCTTAAAAATTGAAGCTACGTTAGAAGAATTCTTGGTTTCTTGAGAGTCAAATATCTTTATTTCGAGGTTCAACCCCAACGCTTTTGCCGAATCTATAGCCTTGACCACGCCCGAATAAAAATCGAGCGTCATATTCAAGAATTTATCGTTTTTAATGCGAGTCCGTACCGATGTTGTATCGCTTTCAATTTTCGAAATATTAAACGGCAACAGCAAAACAAGCCTTTTTGTAGTCGCGTTGCGCAAAGATTGGGTTAAATCTACCCGTTTTTTAGGTGGTTTTGCAACACTATTCTTAGCTTTTGCAGGAAAATAAAGCACCATGCCTTCCTTTAAACCTTCTTTCAAGCCAGAATTCAAAGCAATTAATTCTTCTTGAGAAAACCCTGATTTAGTTGCAATGCCATACAGCGTTTCTTTGGGTTGTACGGTATACGAAGTCATATTTGGCTTTACCGGTACTGAAATTATCGCTTGGTTGGCTTTTACGGCGGTAGTATCTGCTTTTTCTTGCGGAATTTTCAGAACAAAACCCTCTTGTAATCCGTCTTTTACACCCGGATTGGCAAGCTCTAATTCAGCCACAGAAACGTTATACAGTTTCGCAATCGCATACAAAGTTTCCTTGGCTTCTACCGTATGCACTCGCTCTTTTTTAACTTCCACGAGGCTTGGTTTTACAGTATTGACAACAGATTTCTTACCAGGAATTACAATCACATCGCCAACTTTCAAACCATTGGCCAAAAGTCCCGGATTTGCTTTTTCAAAATCTTCCTCGGTTCGGTCATACCGCTTCATCAAGCTATAAAGCGTTTCTTTAGCCGAAACCAAATGCGTCTTTTTACCCTTATCCTTTTTGTAGGCTTCGCGAATCAACACCCCGTTACCTTTCGGAATCAAAAGCATCATATCGGGTTTTAAACCGCTTTGTGCATCTGGATTTAATTGGAAAATACTTGCCGGCGAAGTCTGGTACTTCTGTGCTATTATAGTCACCGTTTCTCCCGCTTCCACCTTGTGTTTCGTAAAATTTTGCTGGGCAAAAACACTATAACCCAAACACATCAGAACCAAACACATCCCTAATTTCTTCATAATCCAATTTGTTTTAAGTACTCATTTTTGTGCCAAACAAAGCCAATTTTACATCGCATCAAATTTTTTTTTTTATTTGGGCGTGCCCCTCAAGTTCGCTTTCCGATAGGCAAGAGAAGCGAACTTGAGGGTCAGGCTGTCCATTCCCGCTGTCGTTGCGAGGTACGAAGCAATCTCTTTGTCAAGATTGCTTCGTACCTCGCCACGACGAGCTCCATTTCCATCCTTCACGCAAAACCGCTATCGCATCAAAATCCCGGTAGGCAGAAAAAATCTATTTTATTCCCACTCGATGGTGGCTGGCGGTTTCGAACTGATGTCGTATACCACTCTGTTTACTCCTTTTACTTTATTGATAATATCATTAGATACTTTCATCAAGAAATCGTAAGGTAAATGTACCCAATCGGCCGTCATACCGTCTGTCGATTCTACAGCTCTTAAAGCTACTACTTTCTCATAGGTTCGTTCGTCTCCCATCACGCCTACACTATCTACGGGAAGTAAAATCGCCCCCGCTTGCCACACTTTGTCATACAAACCCCACGATTTGAGTCCGTCGATAAAAACGGCGTCCACTTCTTGCAAAATTCTGACTTTCTCAGGGGTAATATCACCCAAAATTCGAATCGAAAGTCCAGGTCCTGGAAACGGATGACGCCCCAACAAAGCGGCATCAATTCCTAAGGTCGCCCCTACTCTTCTTACTTCATCTTTAAATAACATGCGGAGTGGCTCGACGATTTTCAATTTCATAAAATCCGGCAAACCGCCCACATTATGGTGCGATTTGATCGTTGCCGAAGGGCCTTTTACCGAAACCGATTCAATCACATCGGGGTAAATAGTGCCTTGACCCAACCACTTCACCTCATCGCTGATTTTTGATTCATCGTCAAAAACTTCAATAAAAACGCGTCCGATGGTTTTTCGTTTGGTTTCGGGATCGCTGATACCTGCCAAAGCACTCAAAAAGCGTTCCGAAGCGTCGACGCCTTTTACATTCAGACCCATATCTTTATACTGGTGCAAAACGTTTTCGAATTCGTTTTTGCGCAAAAGTCCGTTGTTTACAAAAATACAATGCAAGTTAGTTCCGATGGCTTGGTGCAATAAAACCGCTGCTACGGTAGAATCTACACCACCTGAAAGTCCTAAAACAACTTTGTCGTTTCCGAGTTTTTCTTTGAGTTCGGCTACCATTTCTTCCACAAATGCATTGGGAGTAAAGTTTTGCGGTACGTGCGCTATTTTTACCAAAAAGTTTTCTAAAATTTTAGTTCCATCTTTTGAATGATACACCTCCGGATGAAACTGAATGGCATAAGTAGTCTCGCCTTCAATGCGATACGCGGCATTTTCTACATCGTATGTACTGGCCAACTTGACTCCGCCAGTGGGTAATTTCTTGATGGTATCGCTGTGACTCATCCACACTTGCGATTGTTCTGAAACGCCTTCGAAGAAAACTTCATCCGACTTGATAAAAGTCAAATTGGCTCTGCCGTATTCTCTGGTATTGGATGGAGCGACTTCTCCTCCGTTGAAATGAGCCAAATATTGGGCACCATAACACACGGCGAGAAGGGGCATTTTTCCGCGGATTTGCGATAAATCAGGATGCGGAGCGTCTTCGGCACGAACCGAAAACGGACTACCGGAAAGAATTACCGCCTTGTAACTCGATAAATCAGTTGGAAAATGATTGTAAGGAAAAATTTCGCAGAATATATTTAATTCGCGAACGCGTCGGGCAATAAGCTGTGTATATTGCGAACCGAAATCTAAAATAAGTACGTTGTGTTGCATGTGCAAAAATAACTTTTATAATTGAAATTTGAAATTGGTTTTTTAGGTTTTTTTTTGGGGGGGGGGATTTTTGGGGTGGGCTAAATAATTTAGAGAAAGTTTTGAGGTTGATGGAAAGTTGTGTAAACTTGCGTAAATTTATGAGTTGTAAGCAAGCCTAAAGAACGACCGTACTCCGAAAAAACAGACACTGAAAAATCGAACTTTGACATCTTTACAAAAACTTACAGACTGACTTTGGCGACACACAGACCGACCCGAATGTTTTAAAAATTTTTCCCACCGCACATTTAAAAAAATAATTTTAGCCAGCTGCACATTGGCACATTTGCAAAACCACACAAGCCGACACACAAACCAAGTTTTGCAAAAGAGCTAATTTCCCAACGCTCGAAAAAAAGAATGAAAATTTAATTTACTTTCAAAAAAGTGTTTTATATTTATCAAATAATGACAAGTCTAAATTAACAAGTCGAATGAAAACCAGTTTTGGAGAATATATCAGGAAATTAAGGACAGAGAACAGAATGACTTTGACACAGTTAGCCGCTCAACTGGAATTGGACTCAGCTAATTTGAGCAAGATTGAGAACGGAAAAAGAGAGTTTGACGAAAAGCGACTTGAAAAACTTGCAACAGTTTTCAGTCTAAAACTTGACGACATCAAAACAGAATTTTTCAGCGACCTTTTCGCAAAAAAGATTTATGAAAACAATTGCTCAATGGAAACTCTGATGGTAGCAGAGGAAAAAGTAAACTACCTAAAAAGCAAGAATGTAAAACAAGGAGAAATAAAGTTTAACACGAATGAGTAAAGTAAGACCGACAGTTATAGATTTATTTTGCGGTTGCGGTGGACTTTCGTATGGCTTTATTGAAGCTGGTTATGACGTTGTACTTGGTATTGACCATTGGCAAGACGCCATAAAAACCTTTGAACACAACCACAAAGGTTCAAAAGGTTTGGTTGCTGACTTATTTAACGAAACACCAAAAGAAATAAGCAAAAAGACAGGAATAAAAAAAGCTGATATTATTATTGGAGGTCCGCCTTGTCAAGGGTTTTCTATTGCAGGAAAAAGAATTGTAGATGATGAAAGAAACAAACTTTATAAATCATTTGTGAGTTTCGTTGAGTTTTACAAACCTCAAGTTTTCCTAATGGAAAACGTACCAAACATTGTTTCAATGGGCAAAGGTGTTGTTAAAGACAACATCATTGAAGATTTTGAAAAACTTGGTTACAATGTAGTTTACAAAGTACTTTTAGCATCCGAATTTGGCGTTCCCCAAAACAGAAGGAGAGCTTTTTTTATAGGAACAAAAGGAAAAGAAATCTTCAAGTTCCCAGAAATAAAAAACACTCAATTTGTATCTTCAAGCGAAGCAATTTCTGATTTACCGGAAAAATCAATATCAGACGGAGCAAAATATCCGCTAAAAGTAAAATCTGAATATCAAGAAAAAATTCGTGAAGGCTCAAAAGGTTTGTTTAATCACGAAATCACAAATCATAACGACCAGACGATTGAAATCATTTCAATGGTTCCAGATGGTGGAAATTATAAAAACTTACCCGAACATCTTCACAAAACACGAAATGTAAATATTGCTTGGACAAGGCTAAACAGCAAAAAGCCAAGTATTACAATAGACACAGGTCACAGACATCATTTTCATTACAAATTTAATCGTGTGCCAACAGTTCGAGAAAGTGCAAGGATTCAATCCTTTCCTGACACTTTCATTTTTTTAGGCAGCAAAACAAGTCAATATAAACAAGTTGGTAATGCAGTTCTTAACGAAATTCCAATAAAAAAATGTGCATAATATGAAACATAAAGAAATAAAATTTGATGACCTTGTGATTGAAGAAAATGGTTCTTGGTCACAGATATGCAATAGTTGTATTGAAAATCATATTGATTCTGGTTATTTGGATGAATTACCAATTGTAAATTTAATTTGCGGAGTTAAAGGATGCAATAATGAAGCAACTCACTACATAGACTTTAAGTATGAGAAACAATTGGACTAGAGACGAATTAATTTTAGCATTTAATCTTTATTGCAAATTACCTTATGGTCAATTCAATAATCGAAATGCTGAAGTAATAAAATTAGCTGAAATACTCGGCAGGTCTCCTGGTGCAATTGCTTACAAATTAGTCAACTTCGTTAGTCTTGACCCGAAACAAAAATTATTAGGGCGTAAAGGTGCGACAAACATTGGAAAAATAGATAAAGAAGTATTTATAGAATTCACGCAAAATTTTGATGAATTATTTGTTGAAAGTGAAAAACTACTCGAACAGAAAACAAATGATATTATAGAAACTCCTATTGATGTCGAGATTAAAATAGATGAAACAAAAAAAGGTGAAAATAAAGTTCGTGTAACAACAGCAAGAAAAAACCAAGATTATTTTCGAAGCATTGTGTTGTCAAATTATACTTTTGGTTGTGCATTAACAGGCATCACAATACCTGAACTATTGATTGCATCGCATATTAAACCTTGGTCAAAAGATGAAAAGAATAGATTAAATCCTGCCAATGGAATTTGTTTATCAGCTACATTGGATAGAGCATTTGATAAAGGGTTAATTAGTATCAACAAAGATTTTGAAGTTATTTTTTCAAACAAGTTAAAGCGATATTCAAAAGAATCATTTTTTGAAAATGAAATTAGAAGATTTGAAAATATTAGGATGAATTTGCCAATTAAGTTTTTGCCAGGCGATGAGTTTATTGAGTTCCATAATGATGTTGTGTTTCAAAAGTAATAATTATGAAAAAAGAATTTATAAAAGAACTGTTTCAAAAATTTGAGAATGCTTGTTATGATTATGAAGGCGTTGAGTGTTGGAGTGCGAGAGAACTTCAAACTATTTTAGGTTATTCGCAATGGAGGAATTTCAAAAATGTTATTGACAAGGCTGAAAAATCTTGTGAACAAGCTGGAGAAGCCGCTAAAAACCATTTTGCTGAATTCAGCAAAATGGTCGAAATAGGAAGTGGTGCACAAAAACCTATAGAGGATATTGCCCTAACAAGATACGCCTGTTATTTGATTGCTCAAAATGGAGATGCAACTACAAAATCGGAAATTGCTTTTGCTCAAACCTATTTTGCGGTTCAAACGAGAAAACAGGAAATAATTGAAAAAAGATTGTTGGATGTTGCAAGAGTTACTGCTCGTGAAAAATTATCTCAATCTGAAAAGAAACTTTCAGGAATTATTTTTGAAAGAGGAGTTGACAATAAAAGCTTTGCAATCATACGTTCAAAAGGTGATCAAGCATTATTTGGTGGTAGAACAACAAATGATATGAAGCGCATTTTGCAAATTCCGGCCAATCGACCACTTGCTGATTTTCTTCCTACTTTGACAATAAAAGCCAAAGATTTTGCAACTGAATTAACAAGTCATAATGTGGTAGATAAAGATTTAAAAGGCGATGTACAAATAACAAAGGAGCACATTGAAAACAATTTAGCTGTAAGGAAAATGCTTAATGATAGAGGAGTAAAACCTGAACAACTTCCTCCATCAGAAGATGTGAAAAAAGTTGAAAGGAGATTAGAAAGTGAGGAGAAAAAGATTTTGAAAGATGTAAAGAAAATTCAGAATAAAAAAAAGTAGAAAAAATGATTGTAAAAGAATTTGAAAAAGCAGGATATTACATTCATCACAAACTTTTAAATGCTTCTGAATTTGGCGTTCCTCAAAAAAGGGAGAGAGTTTTTATAGTTGGCTTCCGTGAAATTGATGATTATTTCAATTTTCGATTTCCACAACCCAAAACACTTAATGGTTCAAAGGTTAAACTAAAACAAGTGATTGACCCACAAGCAGACCAAGACGATAAATGGTTTTTCAGTCAAAGAGCAGTTGAAGGAATGCTTCGAGTTCGTGAAAAAATGAACAAAGGCAGAGTTCAGGATTTAGAGCAACCTTGCAACACCATTAGTTCACATTTGGCAAAGGTTAGTTTAAACGGAACAGACCCTGTTTTAATGGTTGACGGAAAATACAGAAGATTTACACCACGAGAAGCAGCAAACATTCAATCATTCCCTGAATCATTCAAATTAGATGTGGTTTTAGAAAACAGACAATACAGAGCAATCGGGAACGCAGTTCCACCAGTTTTGATGTGGTACGTTGCAAATGCTTTAATAAAATGTTGTTCGGTTGAACAACCTAATGAAGTGAAAGAGAAAAAAGAAGAACTTTTAAATCAAGAAATATGAAAAGACAATCAGTAGAATCCTCAAATCTTGCATCTGTTGGTTATGATGCAGAAAATGAAATCCTAGAAGTGGAATTTAAGCACGGTGGAGTATATCAATATTTTGATGTTCCTCAAAATGTCTATGAGGAATTGATGAATGCATCTTCACACGGAGTTTATTTTTCTGATAATATTAGAAATGATTATGAATTTCGAAAACTTTAAATTGAAAAAGAGTGTACTTAGATAACATTATCATATTTAACTATCGTAGTTGTAGGTTCATAGACATTGAACTCAATCAAAACAATCCTAATGTTTTTATTGGCTTGAACGATTCTGGGAAATCGACCGTTCTGCAAGCAATGGATTTACTATTGGGTAGCAAACCAAAATACAATTCTTCTGTTGAGGGTAGTCATAAAAGCGATTTATCTAATTCCCTAACAGAAATTCAACAATTAAATAACACTCTTCAATTAAAAGAATTACCTCCTTTTGAATTTGGGAATGATTCAACAATAGTAATTGGCAAACTAAAATACAGTGATGAAGCTGGCGATACTTTTTCAGAATTGAATTTATCAACACAATTAAAATGGTCGCTAGAAAGTAATAAACCTAATGAAATTTGGATTGCAAAGAGGTATTATAACAATAAGGCTCAAACATTTTTGTTAGTTTCAGAATCCGAAATTCCAAATGAACTTTGGAATTCAACACAAGCTGTTATAAATGCTAAAATTAAAGATTTTGAAGTTTCTTCAGAAGATATCCAAAATGAAAATGGTAAAGGTAGATTTTCAAATTTGGAAAAAATAAGAGCTATATACAATAAATTAGTTTGCTCTGTTAAATGGGTGGAATATAGTTTTTCAAAAGGGGATAAAGATATTTTTCCAATATTCAATTTATTCGACTGGAATACCTCACTTGAAGAAATTATTGCAACGGCTAATGCAATAATGCAGGAGGAAATAAATGTACATATAAATCCAATAAAGCAATTAGCGATTGAATCTGCCATAAAAGCAGAGGAAGCAATAAACCAAAAATTTGGAGAAATAAGTTTAATTATAAAGGAAGTAGCAAAAGAAGTAGAAGGGATTAGTTCCAAAGTTCACTTTGATGTCAAAGAAAAAATATCTGATATAATGGTAACGAAAACCAATAGTGATGGTCCAATCCATTTAGAAAATCAAGGTGAAGGTTTAAAGCGACAGATTTGGTTTTCATTGATAAAAGCTAAATCAAGTAACTCGGAAAATGACGAGAAAATATATATATGGGCTTTTGATGAACCTGAAACTCACTTATATCCTGGAGCACAAAGAGAATTTTTCGATATACTAAATAAAATTTCTAAAGGCAATGTCCAGACGGTTATCAGCACCCATTCAACAATTTTCATTGATAAATCAAATCTGAATAAAATCAATAGTGTATCAAAAGATGAATTTGGTTATACTGACATATATTTTTGCAAGGACATTGAATCAATTTTTCTATCTCTAAACATAAAGAATAGCGATTTCTTATTTTATGATAGGTTTCTAATTGTGGAGGGAGATACTGAACAATATTTAATTCCCAAACTATATGAGATTTACACAGGCAACACACTGATAAATGACAATATTCAATTGATAAATATTCAAGGAAAGAATAAATGGAACGAAAACAAACGAATTATAGATAAGATATTAGGAGATTTTAAAAAATCAGAAGAACAAATTATTTACCTCTTTGACAATGATATGAGCTATGAAATCGGAAATAGTGTAATTGCTGAAAGTATGTTTTTTGTTGGAGACCAAGATATTGAAGACTCGTTAGATAATGAATTGTGGCTTAACATACTAAATGATTATTATATCGGTGTGTTTGAGTTCACAATAGAAGAAATTCAAACAATTAAAAATCAAGTTGTCAAAAAGGTTAAATGCCAAGATTTTGAAAAATTTTACCCTATTCTTAAAAGTTATATTAAGGCAAAATCAAAGTCCTTAGGTAAAGATTATGATTCATTACTCAAACTTCCATCTAAAGGTGCCGAATCAGCTGATTTTTTACTAAAGTTTATCTCATCAGAGGTCGCGATACCACAAAAAATTAAAGATGCTTTTGATAAATTAAGAACAGAATAATGGCAACTATAAAGATAAATCAACAACTCAAAAGAATTGAAATCAAAGAATTTGAAATCGAAAATCAAATCGTTTTCAATTACTTTGACAATCTTTCTGCAACTGAAAGAGATGATAAATTGCTAAGAGCCATTTACATTGGTGTACTAGCATTAATGGAAGACCGAATTTCCTCTTTTCTTTCAAAAACATCAAATGAGTTAGGAACAGAACTCGAAAGTTTGAAGATGATTTTTGAAATGAAGAAAGAGCTTTTCTATAAATCAACAATTAAAGGAACTTTGGCAGAAGATGAAATTGCAGAGTTTTTAAACCAATATTTTGCGGACAAAAAACTAAAAGACAGAGCATTTTTGACAGGTAATTCAGCAGGTAATCTACCTAAAAACAAAACAGGAGATATAATTTGCGAAGTAAACGGAACGCCTGATTTGAAAATAGCTATTGAATGTAAGTTTGACAAAAGTGTTCGTTTAGGAGACATTGAAAGCAAAGACATTTTTACTCGAAAATCTGATACGGCTTGGAGTCAGTTAATAGAAGCACAAGCCAACAGAGACAGCAAAGTAAGTTTGATTGTTTTTGATATTTCCTTAGTAGAAAACTCCATTTTAAAGAATTTTGAAAATGTTGGTTACATTGCTGGTGTTGGTTTTATTGCCATTATCAATTCGCAAAAAGGAGATTACAGCAATTTGGCTATTGCGTATATGTTAGCGAGAGACATTGCTTTAAACGCAAAAGAAATCGAACTCGACAAAGACATACTAGCAATGATGGTAAACCGAATCATCAAAGACATTAACGAAGTATTGACAATAAAATCTTTGGTTCAAAATAATATTGAAAACAACAAAGCAATTTTAAAACAACTAGACAAATCAATCCTTTTAATGGAATTTAACCAAGAATATTTGAAACGCTTTTTAAGTCAAGGAACACTAACCAAAAAAGACCTGCTAGACTTTTATTCAGGAGAAGATGTAAAAGACAAATATCGTTTAATTGAAAAGGAGATAAATGAACTATAAACTTCCTTTCAATGAATGTTTCCTCAACTCAAATTCAAATCCTCCGCTCCCTCTTCAAAGGCCGTGAAGATGTGTTTGCTGTTCGTTGGGAAAAAGGAAGCAAATCGGGCTATATGCCTGCTTATTTTTATGACCCTTATCGTTTAAGAGCACATAAAATGAATGGAGGTACATTTCAGAATTTTACCGAGAAATCTTATTTGAAACTAACTGATGAACATATCCAAAAGCATTTGGACGGCTTTCATCATATTGGAATTTATCCCTTACTACAAGACAATACCACTTGGTTTTTGGCAGCAGATTTTGACAAAGCCAGTTGGCAAAATGAAGCTGTTACTTTTCTGAACGCTTGTAAAGAAAAAGGAATCCCAGCCTACTTGGAGCGTTCCCGTTCGGGAAACGGTGGACACGTTTGGATATTTTTTGATAAACCCTATCCCGCTATAAGAAGTCGCAAAATATTCATTTCAATTTTAGAACAATCGGGTTCATTTTCAATATTTGACAAAAGTTCAAGTTTTGACAGATTGTTTCCCAATCAAGATTTTCTTTCAGGAAAAGGTTTCGGAAATCTGATTGCATTGCCGCTTTTTAAACCAACTTTTGAAATAGGAAATAGCTGTTTTATCAATCCCGAATCATTTGAACCTATCGCTGATCAATGGGACTTCCTGAAAAATATCAAAAGAGTTTCCACAAATCATTTAGACGAATTATATGATGGTTTAAAATCTCCTGTAGAATCTAATACCCCAATAGTCACAAACGGCAAACTGAACATTTCTTTAAACAACAATGTAAGACTTAGCCGAAACGGATTAACACCCACTTTGATTAATTTCCTGAAAGAAGAATTGAATTTTGCCAACTCTGAGTTTTTCATCAAGAAGAAATCAGGTAGAAATACATTTGAAACAACCCGATACTTTAAGTTAGTTGAGGAAATGGAAAGTGAAATTTTCATTCCAAGAGGTTTTATTGGAAAGCTTTTACGTTTTTGTAAGGAATCACAAATCGAATTTGAATTTGTTGATGAAAGAAAGCTTAAACCGTCTATTACTTTTGCGTTTAATGCTGCTTTGAGAAATCATCAACTAGATGTAATCAAAACAGTTTCTAAAAAAGATTTCGGAGTAATAGTTGCCCCACCAGGTTCAGGAAAAACTGTTATTGGGTTAAAAATAATTGCGGACAAAAGACAACCTGCCCTTATTATTGTTCACCGAAAACAATTATTGGAGCAATGGACAGAACGGGTTGAAACATTTTTAGGTATTCCGAAAAGAGATATTGGCGTTATTGGTCAAGGTAAGTCAAAAATCGGCAAAGAAATTACCGTTGCAACGATTCAAAGTTTGCCAAAACAAATGGAATCTGTTCAAAATCAATTTGGAACTATCATAGTGGATGAATGCCACCACGTTCCTGCCGAAACATTCAGAAATACAATTGAAAAATTACAAGCTTACTATCTGTATGGATTGACTGCTACTCCTTTCCGTAAATACAGTGATGGGAAAATGATTTTCACTCATTTAGGAGAAATCATTGCCAATATTCAGCCCACGGAAATTGAGAATTTCAAACAGGCTAAAATCATCATCCGCAACACGGAATTAGATGTTCCATATAACTCTAAGACAGACAGTTTTGAAGCATTTTCAAAAATTTTGGTTCACGATACCGCCCGAAATAAACTGATATTGGAAGATGTAAAAACAGAACTGAATCAAGGTAAAAAGGCGGTAATCATTACCGAGCGTAAAGAACATATTGACACTCTGTATTTGTTTCTTAAACAATCTTATGAAGTAATTGCTCTAAGCGGAGAAGATTCAGAAACTTCCAAAAAAGCTAAATGGAAAATATTACAAGAAGGTAATTTTCAGGTTTTAATTACCACAGGGCAATATTTTGGAGAAGGAACAGATTTACAAAACATAAACTGTTTATTTTTGGTATATCCATTTTCTTTTGAGGGCAAACTAATTCAATATATCGGCAGAGTGCAACGCTCGGAAATAAATCCTACTATCTACGACTACAGAGATTATAAAATTGATTATCTCAATAAGCTTTTCCTGAAACGCAATACTTATTATCGAAAGATTGACAAGCAAGCAACTTTATTTGATGAGCCAAAGGATGAAATCATAACTTCAAATCACATTTTAACTATAGAAAAGAAAATTAAAGTTTCAATTGAAGAATTGGAGTTTCATTATGGAAGTGTAGCGTTCAAATATACTATAAATGAGATGAACACGACTCTTGAATTCCAAGTTGAAAACATTGAAATGAGACCAGAATTTGAGGTATTAAAACCCTATTTCATCAAAACATTAAAATCAAAGAATATTACTGTAGAAATATTTGCCGAGTTTGAAAACGGAAAATTGGTTTCTCAATTAGCTCTATCAACTGACATTGACCGTATCAACAAAGAGGTGATTGAGGGCGTGAAATTTCAATTTCTGAATAAAGGATTACTCAAGCAATTCACTCCAAAAAAGCAAAACATTGTTACATCTGATGAATTACAAGAGCAGGGTAAATTTTTTTTAAATGCAGAAGAGTTGTTGAATGAAACTCTCAAAAACAAACAATACAAACATTCACGACACATTCAATATTTAGCAGACAAACACGAAAATCAGGTAATGAAAATTCGTTTTGTGTTGAACCCATTTTCATTCGTATTTCTGCTTTCAGGTGAGCAAAATTATTTTGTTGTTTTGGAAACCTTGGACACAGAAGAAGCAACATATATTTGGCATACTCCAAAAAACAAAGCATCTCTAATTGAAGAAGTAAAACAAATTGATAACCAATTAAGCATTATTAGAGAAAAAGGGAGACAGACATTTTTAGAAAATAGTCCTGACAACTTTACAAGAATTATACACGACTATTCGGACAATAAAAAAGGTTTTATAATATGGAAATCAGCAATAGAAGAACTAATCTAAGCCAACCCACAGGTGTAAGCACATTTGCAATTCGCACAAGCCAACGCACAAACCAAAAATTGCAAAAGAGCTTTCACCTTTGCCACCCGAAGGAAAATTATTTTTTAAAATCCCTTCCCTCTAAAATTTTTAAAACAGCCAACACACAAGCCAAACAGAGAGAAACAAGAATAAATGACAACAAAAGCACATAAATACAGCGACTTGACAATGAAGATGGACAGAAGGCCAGCTTACAAAAGCACCTACAAGAAATTGGCGGTTCAGTGCTTCGTATGACAGTTTTTTGGTTAATCAAACATTCGTTATTCGTATGAACATTTGTGGTAAAAATCGCCAACTTCTTGTAGCCGCAAAACGTCAGGTGAAAGCGCACGATACCAGCTCTCCGAAGACTCCATGAAAAATTGCTCAACCGCTCTGCGAATGTCTCCGACTTCGCAGCATTTAGCACTATAACCAACTTATTCCGTCCTGCGATTGTACAGCTCTGCGAATGTCTTTGACTTCGCAGCACATATTTCTGAAAGTACTAATTGAATTAAAGCACACTAAAATTGAAAAGTAAATTTCATTACATTTGATAAAAAAGAAAAATGGACGAAGGATACATTATTAGAAATCAGGCATTGCCACATTTTATCACTGCAACTGTAATTGATTGGATTGATGTGTTTTCTAGAAAAATATATCGTGACGAAGTGATTGCAAGTCTTAATTATTGCATCAAAAACAAAGGAATGAATTTATATGGTTATGTAATTATGAGCAACCATATTCACATGATTGTACAATCGCAAGATGGCAAACTATCCGATTTAATTCGTGATTTTAAAAAGTTCACGGCCAAATCTATTTTAAACAAAATTCAAACCGAACCAGAAAGCAGAAGAGATTGGATGTTGGAACGATTTGCATTAGCTACCGAAAGTCATTCAAGAAATAAAACCTATCAATTCTGGAAATATGGCAATCATCCTGAAGAAATTTATACCAATTCGTTTATGTGGTCAAAATTAGATTACATTCATCTAAATCCCGTTCGTGCAGGTTTAGTCCAAAAAGCTTCTCATTATATCTATTCAAGCGCTTCAAATTATGTAAATGACACTGGTTTATTGCCAATTACAAAAGCAGATAATCCAATTATAGATGTTATGAATTTGAATAATTTACAACGATATAATCACTATTAAGTGAAAGTAAATGTTGCGAAGTCGTAGATATTCGTGGAGCGGTATTAAGCGAACTATATGCTGCGAAGTCGGAGACATTCGCAGAGCGGCAACAAATGAACAAATACTTCAGATTGCTTTTCCAGTGAAGTCAAATTCCTAATCTTAACGGATTGCCAAGTATCTTATTTTTAACTCTAAATTCTTAATAAATTGTTTAATTCTTAACTTTACTTTTTACGTATTCCCAGTCATCATTGATTTTTTTATATTCAAAAATATCTCCAGTTTCTTTATTTAAAAGAATATTACCATTGTCATAAAGTTCATATTTAGTCCCTGAACCATCGCTATAAAAATTCAAAAACAATAAAATTACTATTATAGTCAATAGTATAATTTTAATCAACTCCAGAATTCTATCAATTTCTATTTTCATTTTTTTAGGTTTTGCTGCTTCATTTTTTAAGCCGTTAGTAAGCAATAATTTTAAGTTTTTTCTATTAATTATATCCTGTTCTATTGGGTTTAATGCCTTATACCAATCTGAGTTTTGAATAAAATCAATAGCATTTTTTAAAGTTTCGTTCTTGCTTACTTTGTTTTTATCATCTTGTCTTAATTGGTCTATTATTTGTCTTGCGATTGGGTAAGGGATAGACCACTCAATAACATTATCTCCCAATATTAACTTCATAATCAATAGTATTATAATCAGTTTGGTTGTTTTGGTACTCATCAGCAATTTCTTGTTCGTAATCCTCCTTTATCAAAGTATCATACTTAAACATAAAAATTATTGTACTTATAACGCTTTCCGAAATGTTATTTTCATTTGCTAATTGCCCAATAATCTCATTTATTTTTGAATAAGAAGCAAATCCACTCGTTGTTTTATCTTCATAATCGGAAATTATTTTAGAAACTGTAATCATATCAAGTTTTACAATTTTCGAAATCAAAACAACTTTTTCTCCATCGTATTCTAAAAAATATTCAGGAGTGTCGATATTTGGCCTTACGTCAACTACGCTATCTTTTTTTACAACAATACTGTCCTTTTCTTTTTTTTCAACATTATTGCAAGAAATGAACATTAAAACACACGAAATTAAAAAACACCTCATATCAACACAAATTAATATTATAACCCACCCAAGTCAAAAGTCTATCCTGCATTTTTTTATTCTTTACTTGTATTTCACGACTGTCTAAATACTTTTTTTATATATTTAAAATATTCTTTGCATCAAAATACAATTCCTTATAGTCTATTTAATTCCTTTGCTAGACTTTTAAGACATACGTTTTAGACTTTCGCCCTTTTCTGTAAAGAGAATTTCGGAAAAAAATCGCAACAATCGTTTACTATTTAAATTTTCTTACTCAAATAAAAACAACAGCGCGATGTCTAACATCTATTTTCGCAATACTGTATGTAATAAAAACTGTATGTAAATTACACAAATATAATAAGATAATAATACACACACAATTTATTAACCCAATAAACAATCATACAACAAATCAAGCTAGAAACACAAAGCAATCCATACCACTCTGATTCTTTTGTAAAAGTATTCAAATACCATAAATTTTAAAAGAATTAGTCTAAATTAGCTAAACAAATAAATTTACTATTTAGGGTACATATAGTACATCACTAATTGATTTTAACAATATAAATAATAACTTTGTTAACGATGAAAGCAATAAATATAAAACAGGACTAGATAACGGACGAGCAATGGAAAGCTGTTCCATCAGTTCAAGGGTGGAAAGACCAGAGACTAGGCGAGATTTATTTAAAACAATCTAAGCCAGTTGCAGTAAAGTCAGCCTTAGTCAAAATGGAATGATTAGCGAGTTCAAAGAAATGGAACGAAGAGGCGTGAAATTAAATACAAAACAAATGTCCGGAAAACCTTATCCCCTTCAAAAAGAAACGCTTAGTATTGTTACTCCTCCCAATGAAACATACAACGGCAAGGAAATACCAATGATGATAACAACAACCGCAGGAGTGCACGTGCAGTTTAGAAAACGTATAAAAATCTTTAAAACAAAGAAACACGCACAATCAAAAAAACTCATAAATAAGGCTCAATTAATGACTATTCTCAAAAAAATGATTCAAAAATAATCTAATACCTTTCTAGTTTATTAAGACCCAAGTCTCCGAAGTCTATATCAAAAACACTCCATGTGTGAATGTCTCAAACACGCACCAAAATAGTATCATGATTGAAATAGAATTTGAAAATCCGAATATTGAAATTTGCGAATGTTGCGGAAAGGAAACTTTGAAATTGGCTAAGTTTGTCTATACAGATGACACAGCCCCGATCAATATCAAAACGACTTGATTTCCAGAAACCAAAGCACTTTCAATTAATCTTCGTCTTCGTTTGTATGACTCTTCGAGTAATTCCGCCATTTTTCAATCACTTCTTGCATGTCTTGCGGAAGGTCGGTGTCAAAACGCATCATTTCGCCTGTGGTAGGATGTATAAAACCCAAGGTTTTAGCATGCAAAGCTTGTCGGGGTAGGGTTTTAAAGCAGTTTTCTATAAACTGTTTGTATTTAGTAAACGTCGTTCCTTTTAAAATCAAGTGACCGCCATAGCGTTCGTCGTTAAAAAGTGTGTGACCAATGTGTTTCAAATGCACCCGTATTTGGTGAGTCCGTCCCGTTTCGAGTTGGCACGAAATCAAAGTTACATAGCCAAAACGTTCCAAAACCTTATAGTGTGTAATGGCGGGTTTTCCGATGTTAGGATCGGAGAAAACCTGCATTTGCATTCGGTCTTTGAGGTGTCGCGCTATGTTACCTTCAATCGTACCTTGGTCTTCCTTTACATTTCCCCATACCAGAGCGATGTATTCGCGTTCAGAGGTTTTGGCTTCAAATTGCTTGGCCAAGTGCGTCATGGCGGCCTCAGTTTTGGCAATCACCAAAAGACCTGACGTATCCTTGTCAATTCGGTGAACGAGTCCTGGTCGTTCGCTGCTGTTCATGGGTAGATTTTCAAAATGATACGCCAAAGCATTTACCAAAGTCCCAGTGTAATTACCATGTCCGGGATGTACCACCAAGCCAGGTGGTTTGTTTACCAAGAGTAAGGCATCATCTTCATACACAATGTCTAACGGAATATTTTCAGGGTCAACCCGATGTTCAAAAGGCGGATGCGAGAGCATAATTCGCACCACATCAAAAGGTTTTACTTTATAATTCGATTTTACAGGAACGTCATTCACAAAAATATTTCCGTTCGTGGCGGCATTCTGGATTTTATTCCGTGTCGAATTGGGCAACATGTGCATCAAATATTTGTCAATGCGTAACAATTCTTGCCCTTTCGGAACGTCAAATCTGAAATGCTCAAATAAATCGTCTTCTAATTCTATTTCGGGCGTGTGTTCTTCTGTCATTATTAAAATTCTTCGTCTATTTCTTCTACCACAGGAGCTACCGTATCCACTTCCTCCTCAAATCCCACTGTTCCGTCGCCCAAAACCAAATCTATTTTAGAAGCCTTCGGAATTTTATCACCCGCTTTGAGCTTTCGGCCTTTGTACCACATTTCCAGCACCATATCTTTTCCTAAATAAGGTTTATAGGTTTTCTCGCCTATTTCTAAACCCAAGGCTTTCAGCGTAGGTTCGGCCTGACGTAAGGTTTGCTCAATCAAATTAGGCAACACTACATCACGATATGCATCCGAGTTGATTTTGATGTATATTTTTCGCCCTTCCTTAACTTTCGAACCCGCTATTGGATCTTGTTTTACCACTGAAAATTTAGGATAATCCCGCTGATATTCGGTCGTGTCGAGCAACACATATTCTAAATCCAAGGCATCCAACTTCTCCTCTGCTAATTCAACAGACAACTTACTCAAATCAGGAACGGTAATTTCTTCGCCGTGATTAGTTGTAAAATTCAGCCATTTCATGACCAAAAAAGCCAAGACAACCACAATAACAGCAGCCATGGCAAGCTGTATAAAAAACACTCTGCTCGTCAGAAATTTCCGTAAACTCATAGTTATTTTATTTCTCGCAAAGATATAAAAATACTAAAGGCAATTCGTTTCAAAAAAAATGATAATTTTGTTTCATAAATTTCAGGAGCTTTATCCCGCTATCCGTTTCAATCTTTATGCCCTGAACACCGAGGTATAAAGGATTTTCACTTCAAACACAAAGTGTTTACCTAACTCCTCTGTAAATATGAGTAATGTGAAGGTAATCGGGGCTAGGGTTTCGGATTCAACTCAAAAATAGTATATCAATGAAAAACATAGCTGTAGTAATGGGTGGATATTCTGACGAGAATGTTATTTCACTCCGTAGCGGTCAATTAATACTCAAGAATCTTGATGCTGCTAGATACCAAGGTTTCGAAATTCACATTCTGCTTGACGGATGGAACGCCATCGTAAACGGAGAAAAATTCCCAATAGACAAATCCGACTTTACTTTTATCCAAAACGGCAAAAAAATAAGTTTCGACACCATAATCAATACCATTCACGGCACTCCCGGTGAAGACGGACACATGCAAGCCTACTGGGAACTGCTAGAAATACCCTATTCGGGTTGCAATTTCTACCAATCGGCATTGACTTTTAATAAAAGAGATACGTTATCTGTGCTCTCAAAATTCAATATTCCTAAAGCAAAATCGGTTTATCTTTCTAAAGGAGACGCTGTTTCAGCCGAAGAAATCAAAGCACAATTAGGTTTGCCTTTTTTTGTAAAACCCAATCAATCTGGAAGTAGCTTGGGTGTTTCCAAAGTTAATAAAATTGAAGATTTTGATAAAGCCCTACGTTTTGCTTTCGCCGAAGATAGCGATATTTTAATCGAATCGTTCTTGAAAGGAACCGAAGTTTCGGTAGGTGTTTTAAAATATAAAGGAGAAACCACAGTCTTGGGTTTAACCGAAATTGTTTCTGAAAACGACTTTTTTGATTACGAAGCCAAATATTTGGGCAAATCAGAAGAAATTACACCTGCGAGGTTATCTCTTGAAGTAGAGCAAAAAGTTCGAGAAACGGCAAAAAAAGTCTACGAAGCTCTAGGAATGACGGGCTTTTCGAGAACCGATTTTATCGTTATGGATGATGTTCCACATTTTATTGAAATCAATACCAATCCAGGATTATCTGGACAGAGTATTTTTCCGCAACAAGCCGAATATGCTGGAATTGCTTTTTCAGATTTATTAGAAAATGAAATTGAATTGGCATTAAAACGCAAACCATTATGGAAAAAATAATGGAAATATAATGTGAAGAAAATTTACCTAACTTTGTTAAAAACACCACAATGGTAGATTATAAAAAATATATTGAAATAAATCCCGAAGTCCGATTTGGAAAACCCATTCTAATTGGAACAAGAATTACCGTTTACGACGTTTTAAATTGGCTTGCAAATGGAATGTCATTTGATGAAATTATAGATGATTTTCCTGAACTTTCAGAAACACAAATCAAGGCTTGCCTTGCATATGCTGCAACCAGAGAACATAAAATTGAAGTAGCATCGTGAAATTACTTTTTGACCAAAATATTTCATTCAGAATAGTTTCAAAGATAAGCAGCCATTTTCCTGAAGCAAAACAAGTTCGGGAATTAGGAATCGAAAATTATTCGGATTTAGAAATTTGGAAATTTGCAAAAATTAATGAATACACAATAGTTACGTTCGACGCAGATTTCTATGATTTAGCAAACATAAAAGGACATCCACCTAAAATTATTTGGCTACGTTTCGGTAATACAAAAACAAACTTTCTTGCAGAATCGCTAAATTTGAAAAGCTCAATTATTGGAGATTTTGTATCTGCTGACCAATATGCAGAAATTGCATGTTTAGAGATTAATTAATTCATTTTCTATGACTGAAAAAATAGCAATATTCCCGGGATCTTTTGACCCCATCACCTTAGGACATTACGACATCATCAAACGAGGCATACCGCTTTTCGACAAAATAATCGTAGCCATTGGTGTAAATGCCGATAAGAAATACATGTTTTCTTTAGAAGAACGAAAACGCTTCATCGAAGAAACGTTTAAAAATGAACCCTCTATTTCTGTAGTTACATACGAGGGTTTAACCATTGATTTGTGCAAGAAAATGAACGCCAAATTCATCCTTCGAGGCCTGCGAAATCCAGCCGACTTTGAATTTGAAAAAGCCATCGCCCACACCAACAGAAAATTATCAAAAATAGAAACCGTATTTTTACTCACGGCTGCCAATACGTCTTACATCAGCTCCAGCATCGTGAGAGATGTGTTACGAAATGGCGGCGAATACGAACTTTTGGTTCCTCCAGCCGTTCGAAAAAAAAGTAAATAAATACAATACCAACCAATACTCATGAATTTAGAAAGAGAATTAAACAAACGTAGCCACGGAAAATGTGAACTTTGTGGTGCCACAGAAAACCTCAAACAATTTGACGTTTTACCCACCCGAAAAGGCAATCTAGACGAAAGCATCTATGCTTGTGCCAATTGTATCGGGCAAATAGAACACCCAGACAAAATGGATCCGAACCACTGGCGCGTTTTAAACGACAGCATGTGGAGCGAACACATTCCGGTGCAAGTGGTGGCTTGGCGAATGCTCAATCGATTAAAAAACCAAGAATTAGTAGAACAAATGTACCTCGACGACGACACCTTAGAATGGGCAAAAGCCACAGGCGAAGCCGACGACGACGAAAATAAATTGGTACACCGAGACAGTAATGGTGTAATTTTAAATACGGGTGATTCGGTAGTTTTAATCAAAGATTTAAAAGTTAAAGGCTCGAGCATGGTAGCCAAACAAGGTACTGCCGTGCGAAACATCCGTCTCGACCACGAAAACGAAACCTACATCGAAGGAAAAGTCGACGGCCAACAAATTGTAATTATTACGGCTTATGTGAAGAAAATTTAGTTTTCAGTCTCAGTTGGCAGTCGCAATTACGCTTATCATCTGCCAACTGAGACAGTAAACTGAGACTAAACAAAGTGACTGAAAACTGCGACTGAAAACTGCGACTGAAAACTGTGACTATTCCTCCTTCTTAATCACATTCCGAGCCACTTCAATCTTAAACTTTTTGCCTTTCATTTTTTCGTCTTTGATGTTGTGTAAAAGCTCTTTCACTTTATTGAATTTCACAGCGGCAAACGAAACAAAGTCTTTGACTTCAATCAAACCTAAATCGTCCTTTTCGAGTTTTCCTTTTTGCGAAAAAAACCCCACGATGTCAAATTTATTCAACTTGGTTTTCTTTCCACCTGAAATATAAACCGTTTGAAATTTAGGCGGTTGTGGTAAATTTTTATTCGATTTTACGTCCAAAAGTGGTAAAGAATAATCGATGAAATCCATTTTCTTTTCGCTTTCATGAAAAATGATGTAAGCCGTTCCTGAAGCTAACATTCGAGCGGTTCGACCGTTTCGGTGGGTAAATTCGTCTTCTTTTAAAGGCAAATGATAGTGAATAACGTGTTTCATTTCAGGAATATCCAATCCTCGAGCCGCCAAATCTGTCGTGATTAAATAATTAATACTTCCATTCCGAAATTGAATCAAAGCCCGTTCGCGTTCTTCTTGGTCCATTCCTCCGTGGTAATACGTGGCATAAATTCCTTTTTGATTCAAGGTGTCCGAAATACGTTCGGCTGCATCTCGATGGTTACAAAAAACCAATGCCGCTTCCGATTTGAGTCCGCAAATGAGTTGAAATAACGTATTTAATTTGTCTTTATCAGGTGATTGAACCAATTTGAGGGTTAAATTTGAATCTGCATCGTCAGGTTTGATAAAGTCCAAAATAAAAGGATTTACCACTCGGGTGTATTTCGGAATTTCAATATCAGCGGTGGCCGAAACCAGAATTCGTTTATTAACGTTGGTCAATTTTCCGATAATAAACGACATTTCTTCGTGAAAACCGAGTTGCAGAGACTTATCAAATTCATCCAATATTAAAGTTTGAATTTTATCCAATCGGAATGTTCCTCTCTCGATATGATCGGCAATTCGGCCAGGAGTTCCAATCAAAACGGCAGGTGGCGAACTCAAATTTTTAATTTCAGTATCTATGGAATGTCCGCCGTAACAAATATTGACTTTATAATTGGTACCCATTTTTTTCCACACTTGCTCAATTTGCAATCCCAATTCTCTCGAAGGAACAATAATCAAACATTGAACAGACTGGATGTCGGGCTGTAACATTTCGAAAATCGGCACTAAAAAAGCTACCGTTTTTCCGGAGCCTGTGGGAGACAACAGCAAAACATTATTTTCTTCAAGAATAGCTTCTTGAGCGGCAATTTGCATCTCGTTGAATTGGTCGAAACCCAAATTCAAGAGGATATTGTTGGAATGGTGATTTTGATTCATGCTGCAAAGGTAATTTTAAATTGTGAGTTGTGAATTTTGAATTTCCAAACATTTCAAATCGGGAAATTACTATTTTTACATTCGCTTCCGCAGCCACATAAAAAAAAACTACTTTTGATGTTTCATTCAAAAACCGAAACATGCGACTTTTTACATTCTTTTTTGTTCTATTCTCGATGAGTATTTTTGCACAAAAAACAAATAAATACGACACTTTTTTTGAAAAAGGTAATGGAAATCAATCAGCAGATTATCAGCAGACAATTGATTTTTACCAAGAGTTAGCCAAAGATTTTCCCACTATTGAAATGCAAGAAATGGGACTCACAGACAGCGGAAAACCACTACACATCGTGATTTTCGATGCTGACAAACAGTTTAATTTTGGCGAAAGCCAGAAAAATAAAGCAGTCATTTTATTGAACAATGGTATTCATGCGGGCGAAACCGATGGTATTGACGCAAGTATGCAATTGTTTCGCGATTTGGCTTTGAGCCGAATTAAGATACCAAAAAACACCCTTGTAGTCTGCATTCCGGTATACAATATAGGAGGATTTCTGAACCGGAATACCACTTCCAGAGCCAATCAAGAAGGTCCTGAAATTTATGGTTTTAGAGGAAATGCGAGAAACTACGACTTGAATCGCGACTTTATAAAATCGGATACCAGAAACACAAAAAGTTTTGTAGAGGTATTCCGGAGAGTAAACCCTGATGTTTTTATTGATAATCACGTCAGTAATGGTGCTGATTATCAGTACAAATTGACCTACATCATGACGCAACACAACAAACTAGGACTTGTTTTGGGTGATTTTTTGAAAAACGAAATGATGCCCAAATTAGTAAAAGACCTCCAAGAAAAAAACATCGAAACTACACCTTATGTCAACGCTTTTACGGACACACCCGACAAAGGTTTTGCACAGTTTTTTGAGAGTCCGCGGTATGCAACAGGTTACACTTCATTATTCAACACCATTGGATTTGTGGTAGAAACGCACATGTTAAAAAAATATGCCGAACGTGTTAAAGTCACGTATGAATTCATGCAATCTGTACTTGATTACACGGATGCCAATTATACGAAAATAAAACAACTGCGATTAAAAAACGAAGAGCAATACCAAGCTCAAAAACCATACACAATCAAATGGGAAATTGATACGTCAAAAACAATTCCGCTTTCCTTTTTAGGATACGAAGCGAGTTACATCAAAAGTGCGGTAACCACAGGAAATCGACTGTTTTACGATCGTAGTAAACCGTATAAAAAAGACATACCTTTTAACCTTGAATACAAATCAGTCAAAGAAATTGTCATTCCGAAAGCTTATGTTATTTCGCGCGGTTTTTGGCCCGTTATTGACTTATTAAAAAGCAACGGTGTCCAAATGCAAGAACTAAAAAAGGACACTATAATTGACGTAGAAAGTTACCGCATTGCCGATTTTAAAACGGTTAATTCGGTTTATGAAGGACATTATTTACACCGAAATACAACTGTCTCGTCTGTAATGAAAAAGTTGGCTTTCGCCAAAGGGGATTATATCATTTCAACGGCACAAAAAGGCATAAAATACATCATAGAAACATTAGAACCAGAGGCGGTAGATTCTTATTTTAATTGGAATTTCTTTGATACTATATTGCAACAAAAAGAAGGATATTCCAGCTATGTTTTTGAAGATACTGCAACAAAAATTTTAAAAGATAATCCAAAATTAAAGGCCGAATTTGAACAAAAAAAACAAACTGACAGTAGCTTTTTAAACAATCCAGAGGCACAACTGGACTGGATTTACAAAAATTCGGTTTATTATGAAAAAGCGCATTTACAGTATCCCGTATATCGAATTTTAAAATAAACCGATTGATTTTATTGACAAGAAAAGATAAAAATTTACCTACAAAGCGTAAAAAAATCAGACAACAAATTCATAAATCTATAAAACAAATTTTACGAAATTATCGAACCATCTTAACGAAATCTAAACGACATACTCACTTATAGTGTATTATCTTCAAACAACAATTTAATATTTTCATACGAATTTTTTAGCGCTTCTTGAATTTCGGCAGGATTGAGCCACGCCACTTTTTCGATACCTTCTTCGGCCTGACCTTCGGGTATTCCTGTAAAAGTAGACCGCATTTCGAACCAATGTGTAATTTTTAACTTAAATCTGCCATTTCGTTTAAAAATATGATAGGTTTTTTGAAGTTTCTTGGTCACCACTAAATTTCCCACACCGGTTTCCTCCTCCACTTCACGCATGGCAGTTTCTTCTATCGCTTCATTTTTCTCGATTCCGCCTTTGGGTAAATCCCATTTGCCGTTTCTTAAAATAAATAAAACTTCATTTTTAGCGTTATAAACGAGTCCACCGCCTGCCTTTTGAACGGGAATTTTGGTTTTTAACGTTTTCATAATTTCCTTCTCGTCAGGATGATAGAGATAAGCTTTTTGAATTTTATTTTGAAAAATTTTAATAATAACCTGCTTGATATCAGCACTTTCTAACAGAAAAAGCTGAAAATCGGTTTCTTTAACAATTTCATTAGTTAAAAAAAGTGGTTTGTCGTTCACAAAAACTTTATACATTTGTACTATGATTTTTAATAAAGATACAGCCAGTAAAACAGCCGAATTGCTTTTACAAATAAACGCAATTAAATTAAATCCAGAAAATCCTTTTACATGGGCTTCCGGATGGAAATCTCCTATCTATTGCGATAATAGGATAACCCTCTCATTTCCACCTATTAGAAATTACCTAAAGGAGGAATTTGCAAAAAACATCGAAAAACAATTTGGAAAACCAGACGTTATTGCAGGCGTTGCTACAGGTGCCATTGGTATTGGTTTACTCGTTGCTGAAGTGCTAGCGGTACCATTTGTGTATGTCAGGCCCGAGCCGAAAAAGCACGGTAGACTGAACCAAATTGAAGGATTTTTGCAAAAAGGACAAAATGTAGTGGTTATTGAAGACCTAATCAGCACCGGAAGCAGTAGCTTGATGGCTGTTGAAGCCCTTCGTGCTGCAGGAGCCAACGTTAAAGGTATGGCTGCCATTTTCAGTTACGGCTTTGATGTTGCCACTGAAAATTTCAAAAAAGCAAATGTGGATTTATTTACATTGAGCAATTATGAAAACTTGCTAACTTTGGCAGTAGCCAAAAAATACATCACCGAAGCAGAAGAAAAAACCTTGCAAGAATGGCGAGTAAGTCCATCTACGTGGGGTGTATAAAAATAGTAAAAAAAATAGCACTCAGAAATCATGAATTTAGAAAGTCCCAAAGTTACCGTTTCGCAATCTGCACAATATTTGTTTGAGGCGTTATCCGACGTCAAAAGTTTTGAAAAATTGATGCCCGATACCATTGCAAAATTTGAAGTGTTAGATGACAATGCTTTTATATTTGGTTTAAAAGGTATGCCAGAAATTAAATTAAAAATGAAAGAGAAAGTACCTTTTTCTAAAGTGGTTTTAGGAGCAGCCTCAGATAAATTGCCGTTTACGCTTTCGGCCGATTTAAATGCAGTATCCGAAAATAGTACCGAAGTGCAATTACATTTTGAAGGCGAATTCAATGCCATGATGGCTATGATGATTAAAGGTCCGATTGGAAAATTTATCGAAACCTTGGCAGGAAATATGAACAAACTATAAAAAAGAAAAGTCGATAATCTCGGCTTTTTTTAATATAGCATTTTTATTTCTTTACTATTGTAAAAGACCTTTGAGTCATTTTCGAGCAAGACTTCCAGCTGACCGCTTGGCGTTACGTTTTTTATAATGCCCATAAATTGATTGCCATCTGGATGTTCAAAAGCAATTGGAACATCTTTTTTAAAGATGTTTTGGCGGTACTTTTTCCAGAGTGATTGTTCTTGATTGTTTTTAATCATCTGAATGTTTTCTTTCAATCGATGCACAATCTGGGCGAGTAATTCCTCACAATCGTAGGTGATTTTGGTACAATTGTACATCGAAGAAGCTTGTGGTAAATTATCAAAATTTTGTTGGTTTACATTGAGACCGATTCCCACGACAGATTGCATGCTCGATGCATTTTTAATGCTATTTTCGATTAAAATACCTCCTATTTTTTTATTAGCTGACAAAATGTCGTTAGGCCATTTTATTGTTAATGCAGGAATATCTTTGGCTTGCAACACTTCAAGAATAGCTAAAGTTACGGCTACATTTAGCGTATATATTGAAGGCAGCTCTAAAGATTGGTCGTTAATTAACACACTGAATGTTAAATTCTTACCCGGTTCAGCATTCCAAACGGCACCTCTTTGGCCCTTTCCTTTTAATTGATTTTGCGTATATACAACTGTATAATTGCTTAAAAATTGTTGGCTTGCTAGCTTTTTAAGGTAATCGTTTGTAGAATCTATGGCACTGAGTTTGATTATTTGCATAACAAAGAGAAATAACAGAATTTAATGTTGTGTTAAGGTTCAAAAATAACCACATTTTTTGATAACTTTGCCAACTAGACAAAAAAATATAAATGAATAAAAAATCAGTAAATAATGATGTTTTATTAGCAAACATCATCAAAGGAATAGAAGAAGTAAAAGGTAATGATATTGATATCTTAGACTTGCGAGAAATAGATAATTCGGCTTGTGACTACTTTGTTATTTGCAACGGTTCATCTAATACACAGGTTAACGCGATTGTAAATTCGATACAAAAAATGGTTTCGAAAGAGTTAAAAGATAAACCTTGGCACATAGAAGGCGCCGAAAATGCCGAGTGGGTGCTGATGGATTACGTCCACATTGTAGTACATGTTTTTCAGAAACACATTCGCGAATACTACAATATCGAAAGCCTTTGGGGCGATGCTAAAATTACTTCTATCAAAAATAATTACTAGAAATGGCAAAAAATAATAATTCTGATCCAACAAAAATTAAAATAGGTCCATGGCTCCTTCCGGGTGCTTTGATTATCTTTTTTATCGTATTTAGCGTTTTTAGTGGCGATTCTAACTTCTCTAAGCCGGGAGAAATCTCATCGAGCAAATTCAATGTTTACTTAGAAAAAGGTGATATAGAGAAAGTAATTGTTTACAATAACATCGAAGCTGAGGTTTTTTTAACCAAAGAAGCTTTGGCTTTGCCAGAACACAAAGCAGTTGCAAAAAACTATGTAAACGAGCCAAACAAAGGGCCTCACTACGCATTTTCACCTGGTAATGACGAGATTTTTCAGAAAAAATTAGAAGCTGCGATTGCCGCCAATAAGTTAAAAGATTTCAAATTCGAAACCAGAAGCGATTGGGGCGATATTTTCACAATGCTCTTACCTCTTATCATTGTTATTGCTTTTTGGATTTTCATCATGAGAAGAATGTCTGGTGGTGCTGGAGGAGGCGGAGGTGCACAGATTTTTAATATTGGCAAGTCTAAAGCGCGACTTTTTGACGAAAAAAACGACATCAAAACTACATTTAAGGATGTAGCTGGATTGGAAGGTGCTAAAGAAGAAATTCAAGAAATTGTAGAATTCTTGAAAAATCCTGAAAAATACACCAATTTAGGAGGGAAAATTCCGAAAGGAGCCTTGCTAGTCGGACCTCCAGGAACAGGAAAAACCTTGCTGGCAAAAGCCGTAGCTGGAGAAGCAAAAGTACCGTTCTTTTCGCTTTCAGGATCTGATTTTGTAGAAATGTTTGTGGGAGTTGGTGCTTCTCGCGTGCGTGACTTATTCAAACAAGCCAAAGAAAAATCGCCCGCTATAATTTTTATTGATGAAATTGACGCCGTAGGTCGTGCTAGAGGCAAAAACAACATGTCAGGCGGAAATGACGAACGTGAAAACACATTGAATCAACTATTGACAGAAATGGATGGTTTTGGAACCAACTCAAACGTGATTGTTTTAGCAGCTACCAACCGAGCCGACGTTTTAGACAAGGCATTGATGAGAGCTGGACGTTTTGACCGACAAATTTTTGTAGACTTACCAGACATTCGCGAACGAAGAGAAATTTTTGAAGTGCATTTAAAACCGCTCAAAAAAGCAGAAAATTTAGATACTGAATTTTTAGCTAAGCAAACGCCAGGATTTTCGGGTGCTGATATTGCCAACGTTTGTAATGAAGCCGCACTTGTAGCCGCTCGAAAAGACAAGCAAGCCGTAGACAAGCAAGATTTTCTGGATGCAGTAGACCGTATTGTTGGCGGATTAGAAAAGAAAAATAAAATTGTTTCTCCCGAAGAAAAAAGAGCAATAGCTATCCACGAAGCAGGCCACGCTACCGTGAGTTGGATGCTAGAACATGCAGCACCGCTGGTAAAAGTGACCATTGTACCGAGAGGACAAAGTCTTGGAGCAGCTTGGTACTTGCCCGAAGAGCGACTTATTGTAAGAACAGAACAAATGCTGGACGAAATGTGTGCTACTATGGGAGGACGAGCCGCCGAAAAAGTAACATTTGATAAAATCTCTACAGGTGCATTGAGCGATTTAGAAAAGGTAACTAAACAAGCTCGAGCAATGGTAACAGTGTACGGCTTGAATGATAAATTAGGTAATATAACCTATTATGACTCTACAGGACAAAGCGAATACGGCTTTACCAAACCTTATTCTGACGAAACAGCTAAGGTCATTGATGAAGAAATTTCTGCTTTGATTGAAAGTCAGTACCAACGAGCAATTAATATCTTAAATGAAAATAAAGATAAACTGAACCAATTGGCAGATATTTTGATAGAAAAAGAAGTAATCTTTAAGGACGACTTGGAAAATATTTTTGGAAAAAGAAATTTTAATCCAACTTTTCAAGAAGAAGCAGCACTTTAGAATCAATCTTATCGCTTTTTATAGAAAAAATCTTAATTCAAAATCTTTTTGAGTTAAGATTTTTTTATCTTTGAAGCATTCTTTTCCGTAATCTTAAGTAAAATAAGTAAAAATGAGTCTTTTTAAAAAATTTTTTGGTACTACTCATGACTCCTCAGAAGAAGCAAAACTGGGCGAATTAAACGTGTCTAATCCCGAAAACACACCTATAGACGAATTGTTTACCTTAAATTTTAAGAAAAACGGAGGAAAGTTTCTGTATTGTGAAAATTTAGAAGAAGTAAAAAACACTTTTGAAGATATTCTTACGGAAAACGATTGGTTCGAAAATGACGTAATGTGCTTTGAACCAAAGCTATACAGCCTTCTTGATGAAAATAAACTGAATTATACCGCTATTAAAAACCCAAAATTTTTACTGGCCAGTTGCGAAAGTTTAATTGCAGATGAAGGTTCTATTTTGTTTTCTTCCAATCAAATCAAGCAGCATAAAATACAAGATTTGCCTACCAATATTATTATTCTTGCCACAACAAGCCAGATTACTGCTGCTAAAAGTGACGCGATGAGTTATATTACTAAACATTACAATAAAAATTATCCAAACAATATAACGACTATCAAGTATTTTGAAAAAGCAAAAGTAGAAGACTTTTTGAGCTATGGCACCGCTGCAAAAAATGTTTACTTAATGCTACTAGAAGATTTGTAGCATGAACGAAACTTTAAAAAGAGCTATTTCAGGAGCTGTATATGTATTTCTCCTAATCGTTTCGATTACGTGCTCTACTGAAACATTCTTTTTGCTCTTTGGCCTCTTTTTAATAATTGCCGTTTACGAGTTTTGTGCCTTGGTAAAAATAAACGTGATAGTACCCCTTTTATTAGCATCAATAATCTACGGAAGCATCACTTATTTAGAAACTAAAAATATTGCCCTTTCTAAAAACTTTGATTATACCCTTTCGCTAACGGCTTTATTGGTTTCACTTCGGTGCATGTATTTTTTATTCGACGCTAAGCAATACAAAATTGAAACACCGCTAAAGTATATTTTTTTACTTGGTTATGTTATTTTACCTTTTGTAATCATCACCAAAATACCCTTTGGAATAAGAGGTTACAACCCAAAAATCATCATCGGAATTTTTATCCTTCTTTGGACGAACGATACTTTTGCTTATCTTGTTGGAAAATCAATCGGAAAGCACAAACTATTTGCGCGAATTTCCCCTAAAAAAACAATCGAAGGATTCCTCGGCGGGATTGGATTTGCAGTAATCGCAGGTTATTTAATCGCTCGATACTATATTGAGGGTAATGAAGTAACGATGTATATTTGGCTCGGATTTGCACTCATTGTGGGTATTTTTGGAACGATAGGTGATCTGGTAGAGTCTAAATTCAAGAGAATTGCCAATGTAAAAGACAGCGGTTCTATAATGCCTGGTCACGGAGGCGTGCTAGATCGATTAGATAGTGTTATATTTGTAGCACCTTTTATATTTTTATTTTATCAAGTATTAGCATTAATTAAATTTTAAAATTATGTTGCATTTCCATAAAGAAGGAGCTAAAAGTATTTTAATTGCTTCATTTTTAACTGTAGCGGTCGTTTTTGCCGCCGATCAGTTTATCAAAGAAAACTTCTGGGTTCAAAAAGGTGTACAAATCTTGGCACTGTTGCTATTAGTGATTATTTTGCAATTTTTCAGAAATCCAAATCGCTCCATAATAGCTCAGAATCAAACTATTGTAGCACCTGTGGACGGAAAAGTTGTGGTGATTGAGGAGGTCTTAGAAAACGAATATTTTAAAGATAAACGCCTACAAGTTTCTATTTTTATGTCGCCCATCAACGTGCATGTAACACGCTATCCTGTATCTGGAAAAATTAATTTTAGCAAATACCATCCCGGGAAATTTCTCGTGGCTTGGCATCCAAAGGCAAGCGAAGAAAATGAACGCACCACTATAGTAATAGAAAATGAGTTTTTTGGTGAAATCTTATACCGTCAAATTGCAGGAGCTTTAGCCAAACGAATTGTAAACTATGCTCAACAAGGAGAAGAAGTAGTGCAAGGCGAAGACGCTGGGTTTATAAAATTTGGTTCGAGAGTAGATTTATTTTTACCTTTGGGTACGAAACTAAATGTAAAACTCAACGATAAAGTACGAGGAAACAAAAGCATTATCGCCGGAGAACTTATCTAAATGACTACAGAGGATTTAAATACACGATTTCAAGAAGCTATTTCCATTGCTACTACTATTTCACAATCTTCGTTGCCACAAGATGTGCAATTGAGGCTATATGCCTTTTATAAGCAAGCTACTTTTGGTACTCCTCAATCTCAGAATGCAAATTTTGATTTAAGAAATGCTTTTAAAACAAACGCTTGGATGCAAATTAGCCACCTAACGGCTGATGAAGCAAAAGAAAACTACATCACTATTATTAATGAAATTATAAATCAAAAAACATGAAAAAATTTCTTTCTACAACAGCAGCACTCGGCATTGCCTTACTTTTTTCAGCTTGTAACGAAAAAAAACTAACCGAAGTAGAAGTGCCACTTCCTGAAGAAGAAGTAAAAACAGCACCTATGGGTAATCCAGCGGATGTTATTGCTAACGAAGGTGCTTTTAAAATGATGCCACTTCCTTATGCATACGATGCTTTAGAGCCGTATATTGATAGCAAAACGATGGAAGTACATTATTCTAAGCACCATTTAGGGTACACCAATAAACTGAATGAGGCAGTAGCCGGAACGCCACTTGAGAAACTCACTATAGAAGAAATTTTAAAAACATTAGATATAGAAAACAAAGCATTACGCAATAATGCCGGTGGATACTACAATCACAACTTGTTTTTTTCTAGTTTAGGCACAAAATCAGGCACAGAACCAACAGGCGCTCTGAGCGAAGCCATCAAAAGAGATTTTGGTTCGTTTGCTGATTTTAAAACGCAATTAACAGAAACAGGCTTGAAGCAATTTGGTTCGGGTTGGGCGTGGTTAGTGATGGATAAAGATGGAAAATTATCTGTAGTAGGAACTGCAAATCAAGACAATCCCTTGATGCCAAACATTGGGGTATCTGGTACGCCTATTTTAGGATTAGACGTTTGGGAACATGCGTATTACTTGAAACACCAGAACAAAAGAAACAACTACATCGAAGCATTTTTTAATGTAATTAACTGGAAAGTGGTTGAAAAAAGATTTAACGAAAACATCAAACTATAAGAATTTAGTGGTATTGCACAAAAAAAAATCCCGAAATGGGATTTTTTTTATGCTTGCATTTTAGGGCAAAGGTACTATTCCAGGAGTGTAGCCTTGATACCTTACTTTAAATTTTGTAAACTATGTTCAATAGTAACAATTCGGGCAAGTGCATCTGCATGTTTTTTTCGTTCCATGGCAATTACTTTTTCTGGAGCACTATTCACAAATTTTTCGTTCGATAATTTTGCTTCTACCGACTTTAAAAAACCTTTAACATACACCAATTCTTCAGATAGTTTAGCTATTTCGGCCTCAATATCAACGGCACCGGTAATCGGAATAAAATATTCGTTTGATTTTACCCGGAATGATAAAGTTCCTTCAACTTGATTGGAAACATAAGACAACACTGCAATATTACCTAGCTTTGAAATTACAGGGTCAAACTGTGTACTCATTTTTTCGTTATTAATAACCATCAAATCGATTGTATCTTTAAAAGCTATATTTTTTTCTTTACGAATAGTTCGCACACCAGAAATTACTTCAATAGCGTTATCAAAATCAGCTAATAAGGTTGAATCAAATGGTTTTAAAACAGGCCACTCCGAAATAATCAAGGCCTCGGAAGATGTTCTGTCTTTAATTAAATGCCAAATTTCTTCTGTTAAAAACGGCATAAATGGATGTAACAATTTCATGTTATTTTCCATCATTTCGATGGCTTTAGCCAAAGTATATTGATCAATCGGTTGTTGATATCCAGGTTTGATAGCCTCTAAAAACCAAGAACAGAAATCGTCCCAGACCAATTTATAAATACTCATCAAAGCATCCGAAATACGGTATTTTTCGAAATTATCTTCAATTTCGGCAAGTGTTTGATGTAATTTAGCCTCATACCACACAATAGCTATTCTTGACGATTCAGGTTGTGCAATGGTTTCTGATACTTCCCAGCCCTTAATCAATTTAAAAGCATTCCAAATCTTATTGGCAAAGCTTTTTCCTTGATTGCAAAGTTCTTCATCAAACATGATATCATTTCCAGCGGAAGCACTTAACAGTAATCCTACACGAACGCCATCAGCCCCAAATTTTTCAATAAGCTCCAACGGCTCTGGCGAATTCCCCAATGATTTTGACATTTTTCTTCGTTGCTTGTCACGCACCAAACCTGTTAAATAGACATTGCTAAACGGTTTTTCTCCTGTATATTCATATCCTGCAATAATCATTCGGGCCACCCAGAAAAATAAAATATCCGGGCCAGTTACTAAATCATTTGTAGGATAATAATACTTAAAATCTTTGTTTTCAGGATCTAAAATTCCACCAAAAACAGCCATAGGCCACAACCAAGAAGAAAACCAAGTATCGAGGGCATCGGCATCTTGCTTTAAGTCAGAAGCTTGAAGCTGTGCGTTAGAAGTTTTTTCTCTCGCCAAAACCAAAGCATCGTCAATATTTTCGGCTACTACGAAATCTTCTTTTCCAGCTCCATAATAATAAGCCGGAATTTGCTGACCCCACCATAACTGTCGAGAAATATTCCAATCGCGAATATTTTCTAACCAATGACGGTAGGTGTTATTGAACTTATTGGGATATAATTTAATTTCTTCTGATTCTAAAACAGCCACAATAGCAGGTTTTACAAGCTCATCCATCTTAAGAAACCATTGGTCTGAGAGTCGTGGTTCGATAACAGCTTTGGTGCGTTCAGATGTACCCACTTTATTAAGGTGAATTTCTGTTTTAACCAAGCTTCCGTTGGCTTCTAATTCTTTTTCGATGGCTTTTCTAACTTCAAAGCGGTCTTTTCCTTGATAATGTAATCCGAAACTATTCAGGGTAGCATCGTCATTAAAAATATCGATAACTTCCAGGTTATGCTTTTCGCCCAGCATTTTATCGTTTACATCGTGGGCAGGAGTTACTTTCAAACAACCCGTTCCAAAAGCGACATCTACATATTCATCTTCGATGATTGGAATTATTCGTCCGGCAATAGGTACAATGGCTTTTTTTCCTTTTAAATGTGCAAAACGTTCATCGTTTGGATTGATACAAATAGCAGTGTCACCAAATATCGTTTCAGGACGTGTGGTAGCGATGGTAAGAAGCCCCCCATCCCCCGAAGGGGGAGTCTGACCCGATTCGTCAAGTACTTTGTAGGTGATGTAATACAACTTTCCGCTTTGTTCTTCGTAATTTACTTCCTCATCCGATAAAGTTGTTTTTGCTTCTGGGTCCCAATTGACCATTCGGTAACCTCTGTAAATTAGGCCTTTATTATATAAATCTACAAATGATTTTATTACAGAAGCCGACATATCAGTATCCATGGTAAACTTGGTTCTATCCCAATCGCAAGAACACCCGAGCTGTTTGAGTTGCTCGAGAATAGTTCCTCCATATTTATCGGTCCAATCGTAGGCGTGCTTTAAAAATTCTTCGCGGGTTAAATCAGCCTTATTAATTCCTTCGGATTTGAGTTTTGCAACCACTTTTGCTTCGGTAGCAATAGAGGCATGATCGGTTCCTGGCACCCAACAAGCGTTAAATCCTTTGAGTCGAGCCCTGCGAATTAATACGTCTTGAATGGTATTATTAAGCATGTGTCCCATGTGTAAAACACCTGTAACGTTTGGTGGCGGGATTACGATAGTATATGGAGTTCGGTGGTCGGGTGTAGAATGAAAATAGTTGTTCTTCATCCAGTAATCATACCATTTTTGCTCAATGGTTTTGGCGTCAAACTGTGCGGGAATTGTCATATTAAAAAAGGCGTTGTAACGTTTTGTTTATTAATTTGTTGCTCAAAATAAAGTGCTCTCTAGCCTCGATAGTATTGAAAATTATCGTGAAATGCCGCTTTAAGCAGATTCCAATAATCAAAATAGATGGCAAGAAACACGGCGAGAGATTGTTTTTTCCGATAGTCATTGAAAGCGCTAGGGAAGCCCAATCAATTAGCTCCTAAAAAACTTGGCATCTTTTTTGAACATGTGCAAAAGTAAATAATTAAAGGCGTTTAAAAAATTAAGAATTAAAAATTTGTAATTTAATTAAAACAAACTAAATTTACCTAACTGATAAAAATGAGCGAAATGAAAAAATTATTACTTCTTGCAGCAATTGTAGGTTTTACAGCTACTGGTTTTAGTCAAGCCAAAATAGAATTTTTAGCAAAAGATAACACCATTGACTATGGTACTGTAACAAAAGATTCTGATAATGGAGTCCGGGTATTTGAGTTTAAAAACACGGGAAATCAGCCTTTGATTATAACAAATGTGCAATCTACATGTGGTTGTACCGTTCCTTCGAAACCAACTGAACCCATTATGCCTGGAAAAATGGGTAAAATTGAGGTAAAATACAATATGAATCCAGGCCCCATCCGAAAAACAATTACAGTTGAGTCTAACGCTGCAAACTATGAAGGCGGAAAAGTACCGCTAAAAATTAAAGGTGATGTGGTGGTGCGTCAGGTGGTGAGCCCGTTGGAAAAGAAAAAAACAATGATGGAGAAAATCTAAAGTAGATTTTATAGCCTACCGATTTAGAAAGCCGTTCTTTTTTTGAGCGGCTTTTTTTTATTTGTCTACAATTTTGATTTCGACACGCCGATTTTCATTTTCTTCGAAATCATTTTTTTCAGGAATGGCATAGAGTGGTTTCGAAACGCCATAACCTTTGTAGGACAACCGTTCGCGTTTGATTTTGTTTTGAATAAGATAGTTGTAGACCGCTCTGGCGCGAGCCGTTGAGATATGATCCATACTTTTGGCCGATTGACAGCAAATATGACCTTGTATTTCGATTTTTAAAGTTGGATTTTCTTGTAGCACACAAAGTAAATCGTACAAAACCGCTTTAGACTCAGGGACTACTCGAGCCGAATTATTGAAAAAATGTATGTTTTTGAGTCGTACTAAATCGCCGGTTTTAGCGGTACTAAATGCCACGGCTAAAGCATCCTCCTTGGCTGTAGCAAGTGGTTGTGGTTCGGCAGGTATTGGAGCATAAATGATTTCGACTTTGCGGTTTCTTGCAGGATTTTTGTCTTGTGTGAAATTTTCTCCGAAACCCTTAACTAAATAGTCTTTATCGATTTCTACTTGATTACTTTTTAGAAAATCGAAAACAGTTTGAACACGTTGTAAGGAAAGTGTATCGTTATACTGATTGGTACCTTTTTCGTCGCAAAATCCGTAAATTTTGAGAACTTTTTGTTTAGGATGTTCCAATATCCAATCGTTTAAGGTAGTTATTGCCACAGGGTTTAAATCATATTTATTGAAATCAAAAAACACAGTTATTTTATCTTGTGCGGCACAAGAACAATAACCTAAAAGTGAGCATATTATGTAATTAAACCACTTCATGATTTGGCGTTTTTTGAATCTAAAACTGCGCAAAAATGCAACAATAATCACAACAAATATAACAAAAAAACAGGTAAAAAAGGAGCGATTTTACACCTCTAATTGCGAGGAATTTATTTCTAAGTGCAAAACATAATAAGTTGAGCAAAAAACATCTAAATAGAACAATTTTATAAACAAGTAATAAAAAACGCTCTTGCCTAATTATAGTGACTTCTGATGTGCGATTCAAAACAAATTAAATGAATTTTGGGTTAATTTTTTCGCAGCATTTGGTGATATAAATATATTTAGTTCAACGAAACTATATCAGTTGAGGAATCTAAAACTTTAATTTTCTACAATCAAAATTTCTACGCGACGGTTGGCGGCTCGTTCTTGCTCGTTTTTTTCGGGTAAAGGATATAAAGGTTGTGAGCTTCCAAAACCTTTGAAGGTTACCCGTTCTGACGCGATACCTTGGCTTTGTAAAAACATTTTAATAGCTTTGGCTCTTTGTGTAGAAAGTGTTTCTTTATGGGAAGCATTGCAGCAAATGTGTCCTTGAATTTCGATTTTAAGTTGCGGATTTTTCTGCAGCACCAATAACAATTCGTAGAGTTTACCTCTGGATTCATTAGTGATGGCAAATGTATTGAATTGAAAATTCAGGTTTTCTAACTGTAATTTTTCGCCTGCTTTTGCAACAGAAACCTTTTGCATAAAAGCTACATCTAACTCAAAATCAGACACTGTACCGTTTGGGTTTTGCACCTGAAAACTACTAGGGTATTTTATTTCAGGTTGAGCTGTTTTTTCGACAATTTCAACCTCGATACCTAAAATTTCGTTCTCGCGAGCCAAATCTTTTTCTAAAATATAGTAGATATCTACTCGCCTGTTTTTGGCCTTATCTGAACTTTGATCATGGTCTTCGCCAAAACTTCTTGACTTGTAATCCGATCGTATAGCAACTTTACCAGATACTTCTTTAAAGATAAAATTAACGCGTTTTTGTGCAAGTGTATCGTTAAATACGGATGAGCCATCTTGGTCCGTATAGCCATTGATTGCTACTATTTTAACTCCTTTATACTCTAAAATCCAATTGGTTAGCTTTCTATTTTCAGATGCAGTTAGTTGTGCTGAATTGGTATCAAAATAAACTGCAAATTTTTCTTGAGACCAAGAAATACAACTTGCTAGAACGAATAAAAGTAGTAAACCGAGTTTTTGTAACATGACGTGAAGTTGTGTGTTTATTATGCAACGAAAAGTACAAACTATTTGTATAAAAAAAGGCCCGAAAACAAATTATTTTCGGACCTCATTTTTGTTTGGCGCTTAGGAAAAATATTATCTGGTAAATAGCAATTCTCTATACTTTGTCATTGGCCAAATTTCATCATCCACCAATAATTCTAGTTTATCACAATGCATTCTGATATCGTCAAAATACGGTTTTACTTTATCACAATAAGCTTCTGCCATTTCTTGTGCATTAGTGAGTAAATTAGCCGCTTTTCTGGCCTCGGTCATGGCTTCTACGTTGGTATTGATACCTTCGATGTGCTTTGAAATTTGTTTGATTAAAACGATTTGTTCGCTTGCAATAGTTTCAAAATCTTTACCAAAAATTTCTTTCAACCCTTTTACATTTTCTATCAATGTATTTTGGTATCGAATAGCGGTTGGAATCACGTGATTTCTTGCTAAATCTCCAAGAACACGGCCTTCAATTTGGATTTTCTTAGTATATTCTTCTAATTCAATTTCATATCGAGCTTCTACTTCTACATGATTCATAATTTTCAAATCACCAAAAAGTTGAATGGCTTTTGGGTCAACTTTAGCTTTAAGCGCTTGAGGCGTTGTTTTAAAATTGCTCAATCCTCTTCTTTTGGCTTCAGCCTCCCACTCATCACTATATCCATCGCCTTCAAACAATATATTTCTAGATTGTTTGATGTATTCCCGTAATACATTAAAAATAGCTTCGTCTTTTTTCAAACCTTTTGATTCGATCAAAGCATCCACCGCTTTTTTGAATTCAATTAATTGTTTGGCTACAATGGCATTTAAAGTAGTCATAGCATTGGCACAATTAGCAGAAGACCCCACTGCTCTAAACTCAAATTTATTTCCAGTAAATGCAAATGGAGAGGTTCTATTTCTGTCCGTATTATCTAAAAGTACGTCTGGAATTTTACCTACTACATTCAACTTTAAATCTGTTTTCTCTTCTGGTGATAATTTACCGTCTGAAACGTTTTCTAAATTATCTAAAACTTTTGTCAATTGTTCTCCAATAAATACTGAGATAATGGCTGGTGGTGCTTCATTAGCCCCTAAACGGTGGTCGTTTGTAGCAGTTGCAATAGCGGCTCTCAATAGCGTTTCGTTATCATTTACCGCTTTAATGGTATTGATAAAAAACGATAAGAATTGCAAATTACTCATTGGCGTTTTACCAGGACTTAATAAATTTACACCTGTATCGGTTGCCATAGACCAGTTATTGTGCTTTCCAGAACCGTTTACACCTTTAAATGGTTTTTCATGAAAAAGCACTTTAAAGTGATGACGTTCAGCTACTTTTTGCATCACGTCCATCAAAAGTGAGTTGTGGTCAACGGCTAAGTTTGTCTCTTCAAATATAGGAGCCAATTCAAATTGGTTTGGAGCAACTTCGTTGTGACGCGTTTTTACTGGAATACCTAAAAGCATACATTCTTCCTCCAATTCACGCATATAATTGAGCGCTCGTGTAGGAATAGAACCAAAATAATGGTCGTCTAACTGTTGTCCCTTTGCAGAGGTGTGACCTAAAAGTGTTCTCCCTGTCATGATCAAATCGGGTCTTGAATTAGCAAGCGACTTGTCAATCAAGAAATATTCTTGTTCCCAACCTAATGTTGCTGTAACTTTCTTTACATTTTTATCAAAGTACCTACAAACTTCCGTAGCTGCTTCATCTACCGCATTTAAAGCTCGAAGTAATGGCGTTTTATAATCTAAAGCTTCGCCTGTGTATGAAATAAAAACGGTAGGAATACATAAGGTAGTTCCAAAAATAAATGCTGGAGAAGTGGGGTCCCAAGCGGTATAACCTCTAGCTTCGAATGTATTTCTGATACCTCCGTTTGGAAACGAAGAAGCATCTGGTTCTTGTTGTACTAATTGAGCACCACCAAATTTTTCAAACGATTGTAAACCATCGTACGTTGTTTCAAAAAACGCATCGTGTTTTTCGGCAGTAGTTCCTGTTAAAGGTTGAAACCAATGTGTATAATGGGTTACTCCTTTAGAAAGTGCCCATTCTTTCATACCCATTGCGATATAATCCGCTAGATTTCGGTCGATTTTCTTGCCATGTTGTACCGCATCTTGAACTCCTTTGAAAGCATCCGAAGTTAAATACTGCTTCATTGCTGCATGGTTGAAAACATTTTTACCGAAAAGTACTGATTTTCTATCCGACTCTTCAAATTTAACCGATTCTCTGTGCGAAGCATCTTTTAATGCTTGAAAACGTAATGTTGACATAAAATTGGGTGTTAATGTATTATTAAGTAAAAAACTGGGGCAAAGATAAACGTTTTTTAAAATAAAAATAAAATAGACCCTGTTTTTTTTAGGGGTAAATGATTAAAAGCACAAAATATTAAGTCAAAAATAATATTCTGCAAATAAATTTCTAACTCACCCCCCTACTTTTGATTATTTCGCAATAAAAAAGGGAAGAAAAAGTTTTTACCATTTCTTCCCTTTGTAAAGGTTATTTTTTACTGAATGTTATTTTTTATTAAGAACCACCACATTCGAATCGTCTATGTTGAATGCCTCAATAACTTCTTGGTAATTTTCAAGATTGACACCTGAATTTTTAGAGAAAAATCCGGGCACAATTACAATTCTAAACGTTTGGTTTTGGATAAACTGTGGTGTTAGCGCCAAATTATAAGTTCCGCCTGCATAAATCGTAAAATCAACACGACTAAAATCATAATCATAATCCAATTCTCCTTCATTTAAATATAAGGTTCGTGGAATGAGTTGCCAAATCGGAGTCTGCGGATTGATCGTGCCAGACATTCGGTAAATTAAAATATTATCAGCGTCAAGAATAGGTGGATTCAACGTCTGGAAAATAGTGTACTCATTATTTTGATCCAGCTGAAAGTTGATATTTTGTAATTCAAAAACTTCAGATTCTATTCCGATTGGGCCTTGTGGACCTGGAGGACCTTGTGGTCCTTCACAGCTCGATAAAGTAGTTAGTCCTACGACTGCTAAAAGTAAAAATATACGTTTCATAGTATTTATTGTTTTTATTTATTTTGTTAAATATATTTCAAAAACCAAACCAAAAAAAGAGAATTATGATAACTTTAAAATTTAGGCTTTATTTTTGGGGCACTATTTTTTTACAAATTTAGTCAAATCTACAACATGTAGTTTTTGCTTTACCGAAACAATTGGTTTTATTTGGAATTTTTCGTTGGTTAAAAAATACTGTAAACCATTTTGGGATGCAATTCCTTCGATTTGATGGAAAGGCATTTTGAGTTTTATTTTTCTTTTATTCCCAGAAAAAAAATCATTTCCTTGATAATCGTTCAATAAATATAAAAAGGGTTGCAATTTTTTCGAATAACCACAGAGTACAATTACTCTTTGATCTTCTAACAGCGTTCCATCTGTAATTAATCCTTTAACGTTGAGTTCAGCTTTGAATTTGGCTAAATGTGTACCGCTGGTTTTTGGTAAAACATACAATCTGGTTTTTTTACTTTTCCACTCTTTGGTTAAAAGAAAAAGACTATCTCGTGTAACCAGAATTGTTTCGCAATCAAAATTGGTTTTGTTGGTTCTTTTTGCGTCAAAATCATATTGGTTTTCAAAAGAAAAAGCGATGGTTTCAATCCTAGGATTTTGCATTAATAAAGATTGCTTTTCAATTTTTAAAATTTTCAAATCACGTCTATTTCCAGAAACGTTATTTCCAAAATCGCCCACGTAAATATACAAACTATCTTGGGCTAGCGCTTCCCAATCTTGATTTTTTACATTTTTTAAGGGTATCGATTCGATGTTAGTTCCATTTTGATCAAAGCGATATAAGTTACTATCTGAATCGTCATTTAGGGTGTATAATTTTTCTTCATATAAAATCAAACCTGAAGTTTCGTGCAGTTTTTTGCTTAAGTCTGTCGAAAAAATGGGTTTCATTTTTGCGTTTTTATACCTGCAACTTCCATCGTTTAGGGTTGCTTTGGCATCGAAGTTTTTGGCTTCCAAGTCAGTACAACCGTAGATTTGAGCCAACAAAAAATAAGGAAAAAAAAGTATGACTATCAAGGTAATTACCCGTTGCATTTATTTCAGTTTTAAAGTAACTAAAGTTCCTTGTTTCTCGGTAGTTATTTCTAACGTAAATCTCAAAATAGCACTCAACCTGCTTACTATAGACAGGCCCAAGCCAGTGCCTTTTATATCTGGATGTTTGGCGGCATCGGATCTGTAAAACGGGTTGAAAATTTTATCAATGTCTTCTTGTTTTATTCCTACACCATAATCTTTGATTGAAAGTACAATTTGGCTATCAAGTTGTTGCAGCTTAATCTCTATTGTTCCACAATCATGCGAATATTTTATAGCATTAGAAATCAGGTTTTGCAAAGCGATTGAAAACAAGTAAGGATCAGTTTCGACGTAACACTCATTTTCAAGTACGGTCGAAATGTGCAATTTTTTAGATTTTATATCGGTTGCATTTTGCGATAAAACTTCTAAAATAAGAATGTTTAAAGAGGATGAAACTCGCTTTAATTCGCTTTTTTGGTTTTCGAAACGGGCTAACAAAAGTAGTTCGTCAACTAAAAAATTCATTCGATTGACTTCTGCAATACAAAAATTGATTTTGTTTTCATATTCATTTTGCAACCTCGGCTTTCTGATTAATACTTCAAGCGTACCTTTCACTACGGCAAGTGGCGTTCTCAATTCATGCGATGCATCTGCGGTAAACTGCTTTTCTCTTTCAACAGCCCTTTCTATTCGTTCGAGCAAACTATTGATTGTTTCGGCAAGTTTATGGAGTTCATCTTTTCTGGCCGGTAAAGCAATTCGGGTATTCAAATTATCTTTTGAAATAACAGATGCAGTGTCAATAATGGCTGTAATGGGGTAAATACTTTTAGCAACAATCCATCGGGTTACGTAGTACAATGCCAAAAGTATGAGGAAATAACTGAAAAATAAAATTTCTGCTAACGTAAATAAAACCGTGGTAGCGTCTTGTAAATACATGGCAATCAATACATAACCTTGCAAGTTGTTATTATGAAAAACAGGAAATTGTACTTGACGAATATTATTACCATTCAAAGTAGTATCATAAAAAATCTGTTTTTCGCTTGGTGTATTGACTGTTAAAGAATAAGCCCCTAAGTTTGGCGATTTATCAATACTTGAGCCATCTTTAAGGACCAATTCAATAAAAATAGGATTAATGCCAAGCGAACTATGTTCTCGCTCTTCCCATTCTTCTAAATTAGAAATTCGAAATACATTGTTTTCAAAAGAAATTTGTTGAGAAAGATTTACGATTTCGGCCTGCAAATCTCGGTCAATATCGTTGTACACACTTATTTTTACGCTGTAGTAAATAACCACAAAGACCACAAAAATAAAACATGCGGTACTGATAATGTAATACCGTGCAATTCGGTTTTTAATAGAAATATTCGGCATCAGAATAATTAATCGTTAGCAATGTAACCAATTCCGCGAATGGTTTTGATGTATTCTGGTTCTTTAGGCATATTCAATTTTTTACGAATACTATTGATAAAAACATCAATAACACCCGTATCATACTGGAAATGAATGTTCCAAACTTGCTCTATAATTTGAGTTCTTGAACACACTTTCCCCTTATTTTTGATGAGAAAATACAGCAATTCAAACTCTCTTTGCGTGAAAGTAACAAGCCGTTCTGAAACACGAACTTCGTGCTTTACTAAATCCATCGTAATGGGTCCTAAAGTGGCTGACTCTTGTTTTTTGTCGGTTCGGAAATACACCTCGATTCGGGCTAAGAGTTCATCAAAACTAAATGGTTTTTTAATATAATCATTAGCTCCCGCTTTTAAACCCTCAATCGTATCTTGAACAGTATCGCGAGCTGTGAGGAATAAAATAGGTGTTTCTAAACCACTTTTTCGCACTTTTTTACACACTTCGAGGCCAGAAATTTCAGGCAAATTCCAGTCTAATAAAATCAAATCTGGTTTGGCACTCTGTATTAATTCCCAGCCCAATAAACCGTTATTGGCCGTTATTACGGTAAAGTGCTCCTCCTCTAAACCTTGTTTTAAAAAATTAGCGATGCCGGTTTCGTCTTCTATTATGGCTATTTTCATGTGGATATATGTAAAACAAAGGCTTAAATTTTGGTGCCCGATGTAAAGTTAAAACTATTTTACTTGTCTACCAATTTATTGTTCTTATACAAAAAATCAGCCGTTTGATACATCGCAACAGATTCTTCTAGAAACGATTTTTTTACAGGCAATGTAGTCAAACTATTTGTTAACTTATTCCATTTGTAAAAATGATTTTTCTTTTGATTAGACAGAATCATAATTTCATCATTTTTCATGTAGCCTAATTTTAAGTAAGTTCCTACAAAAGTCCTAGGCTCAAAATTGATATCCAGTACATTTTGACCATAAAAATTAGAATCATATTCCCAATTCAAAAGTCCGAAAAGAGTAGGAAAAATATCAATTTGTGAACAAAGTTTTTGGATTTTTTGAGGTTGAATAGTAGGATTATAAATCATAGCAGGAATGTGATAATTGGCAACATCAATTTCATCTTTACCTGCCGAACTTGCACAATGATCGGCAACGATTACTAAAATAGTATTTTTAAACCAAGGCTTTTTATTAGCATGTTCGAATAATTGCTGCAATGCAAAATCAGCATATTGAACAGCACCACTTCTATTTGTTCCTGAAGGAATTGCCACTTTTTTAGCTGGGTAAGTGTAGGGTCTGTGGTTAGAGGTAGTCATTACAAAATTAAAAAAAGCTTTATTTTGGGCATAGTTTTTATCCGCAACTGAAATTAATTTTTTGTAAATATCTTCATCGCAAACTCCCCATGCATTTTCGAAAGTAACTTCCTCATCAGTAATATTGTAGCGTTTGGTTTTAATTCTATCACTTAAAATACTACCCCGACCCCGATCATAAATATCAAAACCATTTCCTCCAAAAAAAGCATTCATATTATCAAAATAACCGTCTCCACCGTAGAAAAAATTACATTGGTATTTCTTGTCTTTAAAAACAGAGGCAACGGTAAACAAATTAGCATTGTTTTGTCGTTTTACAATGCTACTCCCTGGCGTTGGCGGAATAGATAACATTACAGCCTCCATACCTCGAACTGTTCTTGTACCTGTGGCATACACATTACTTAACAAAAGACTTTTCTGAGCCAATTGATCCATGAACGGTGTGATTTCTTTGTTGTTGCCAAATTCTCTCATAAAATCAGCACTCATGCTTTCCATTAAAATAAAAATCACATTAGGTCTTTGATTATTATCGACAGAATCTAAAATGGTTCGACGAATAGAGGCCTCGTCAGAAACGAATTGTGTGTTTTTATTTTGCAATCTAGACCGAACTATTTTAAATGCTTTCTCTTTAGAAATTGTATTATAAAAAGTTTCATAATCGAGTTTGTTATTCCGTAATTCCGCAAAAAACGAATAGATTCCGGCTTTTGAAATTTCGTTATTGTATCTATTCTCTGACCATTCTGCATCTGCATTTCGCACACTAAGGGTGTAAAAACCGGCTATAAAAACAGTAATTAAAAACACTATTAAACGTGTTTTAAATGGAGTTTGTGCCGAAAACACCTCTTTAAAGCTATTTCTATTATGTATCCAAAACAAAATAAAAAAGGTAATCAGTACCATTGAAGGCACTAAATAAACCAACGGATACGACTCGTTAATATTACTGACTACTTCAAAAGTGTATATCAAATAATCTACTGCGATAAAGTTAAACCGGCATTTAAACTCATCCCAAAATGTACTTTCTGCAAAAAAAGTAAAGACAAAAATTAAAACCGTCAGCGAAAAAAAGAAGTATATCAGAACTTTATCCAGATAGCTCCCGTTGTGTTTTTGAGGCAATATAAGTAAATAGGTACTACAAATGAGCCATACAAAGATCAAAACACCAAAGTCAAAAAAGATTCCGTAAACAAAAGTTTGTGTTAGATACAGCATCGTAGTATTAACTTCAGAAAATTGCCAACCCACAAAAATAAGACGTAAAACAAAAGAAAAAACTAAAAACCAAATCGAAAAATCGAACAATAGCTGATAGCGTTTTGGAAAAATAATTTGCATTCTAAATTATTGATTTAAATTTAGATACAAAATTGAAGTTAAAGAACCATAATTTGCTTAAAAACAAATAAAGTGTTTCTTAAGAATCGCTTAAGTTATAACAATCCGTTGTACTTTCTAACGAACCACTCAATTGCTAAACATAAGGCAATAAAAATAAGCATAGCAAGCACATCGATTAATGCTTTTTTTGTGGTGATTTCTTTTTCAATTGCCGTATAATCCGCATTGTTTTTGAGTGCATCAATTAGCGCTTGCACCTGATTTGGCATATAGCTTGTTCCACCGGTTTGTGCAGCCAACTGATTTAACTGCCCCACATTTGGATTTACAAATTGCTGTTCGATATCATAGTCAAGTAACTCGAATGTACTAGAATACGTAGTATTAGAGTTTAATTCTTTGACCACAAAACTGTATTTACCGGCTGCTAAACCTTCTAAATCAACCGAAAATGAATTGGAGTTTTTAAGTAAATCGTAGTTTTTTACAGCATTGGTTACCGTATTTTTTACTGCAATGCTAAGGCGTGCTTTTTCGTCAAACTCATAGTTTTTATTAAAATATTGAGCCGAAATAATCAATGCATCACCAGCGTTATAAAATGATTCATGTTCTACTACCAAGGATTTTCGAGAACTGGTTGTGGCCAAATATTGCACTATCTTGTCGATAAAAATATCAAAAGCCTCAAATGATTCTTTTTTGATATGGGTTTGCATACGCCATTTCCAGATATTTTCGCCCATCAAATAAGCAGTTCGTGGATTTTGATTCGTGAACGAAAGTAGCGGTACATCTGTGTCAATAAACCGAACTTTAGACCCAAGTAAGGTGGTTGTAGACGAATTTTGAGTAACCGTACCGTAAAGATTGTTTAATGGCGGAAAACTCTCAAAACCTATATTATCTGTAGAAAACACATTAAAATTAGCATCAAATGTAGCGGTAAATTCCTCTGTTTGTCTGCTCATTTTAAACACCATATCTTTTTGCACTTGGTTCAAAAACGCATAGTCGGTTTGGGTTCCTGTAATAATCCAAGTGGGGAGTTGTATATTTTTGTTAGTGTCAAAAACTCCTTTAAACGAGCCATTCGGCTGGTATAAAATCAATATATTGTATTTTGATAAATCAGAAACCGTTGGTTGCAAAAGCGTTACATTTCGTTGTGAATTTTGCTCAATCGATCGCTTCAAAGCACTGATATCAGGATGATTAATGGACGAAATTAGTGCTACCTCCGATTTTTGATCAATTACTTCCACAGCAAATTTCTTTGTGTTATTATAGGTGTTTTTTTCTTGTAATGGAGACGAAATACTTGCTTGGTACACTTGCAAGCCGACACTATTGGCCGGCAAAAGCATATTTAGTACTGCTGTTTTTTGGTTGGGACCGAAAGACACCTTTTGCTGTACTACCGTTGAGTTGGCCTGTTTGATGATAAAATTAGCAACTGTATTTTGATTTCCCGAATACGACAAAAATACTTCTACCGGGAATTTATTTTTATGAAACGCATATTTATTGACGTTGATCTGACTGATTTTTAAGTCCAGAAATGTAGTGGTATCGCCAAGAATTACCGGAAAAACATTGGTTTTCGATGCAAAACCATACACATAATCATTTCCTATGGTTTGATTTCCATCCGAAAGTAACACTACAGGAAATCGCTTGTTTTTGTGAATGCTTTTCAAGCTTTTGGCAACTTGCTCAATGTTGGTTTGAGTTCCTTTGAATGTAAAAGCAGCCTCAGTTTCAAACGCACTATCAAACCGATACGTTTGTACATCAAACTTGTCTATGAGTTCTTTGTTGGTGCTTAAGGTTTCAAAAACTTCTTTGGCAGCGGCTTCTGCTTTTAAGTAGTTGATGGAGCTTGAATTATCCATCACCAAAGCCAATGGGGTTTTTTGAATTTGGTAGTCTACCTGCGTGATTTTAGGATTGATGAGTAAAAGTAAAACACCAAAATAAACAGCAAAACGCAATAAAGCCAAAAACAAATACACTTTAGATTTGTTTTTGGCTTTATAAAAATATTGAAAATAAGACAAACCACCAGCCACTAAAACAGCAAAGATTAGTAAAACTACGGTGGTTTGATTCATTACTTACTTTTAATATGGTTAATTATTGATTTAGAAATTCGTTTTTATTATCCTTTAACAATTTGAAAATGAATAATATAACAGCTAATAATTCTACTAGGATTCCTACAGTTAAAACCACATTACCCGTTACTACCCCAATTTCCAAATGCAGTATTTTTAAAAGCGAACCGAAAATGGTAATTATCGTTCCTAAAAGGAAAATTATAAGGATGTGCTTATTTTTCATAGTTTCGTTGTGTCAATTTGATGTAAAAGAAAATTTATTTTCAATACCCGACTAGGTTAACATTCCGCCACAAACGTTCATTACTTGGCCTGTAACGTAAGCACTCATGTCTGATGCGAAAAATAAACATGCATTGGCTACGTCTTCAGTACTTCCACCACGCTTCAACGGAATAGATTCTGTCCAACCTTTTACAACGTCTTCGTTAAGTTTAGCCGTCATTTCAGTTTCGATAAAACCTGGAGCGATGGCGTTGCAGCGAATGTTTCGCGAACCTAATTCTAAAGCTACTGATTTTGTAAAACCAATTACACCTGCCTTTGACGCCGCATAGTTCGTTTGACCCGCATTTCCTTTTACTCCTACTACGGATGCCATATTGATAATCGAACCTGAACGTTGTTTTAAAAAGGTTTTCTGAATGGCTTTGGTCATATTAAAAACCGACTTCAAGTTAACCGCTATTACTTGATCAAAATCAGCCTCTGACATCCGCATCAATAAGTTGTCTTTCGTGATTCCGGCGTTGTTTATCAGCACATCTACCTGACCAAAATCAGCTAACACTGCTTGTACAAAACTTTCGGCCTCGTTATAATCTGCTGCATTAGATTGATAACCTTTGGCTTTAACGCCCAATGTATTCAATTCATTTTCTAATTCTTGAGCTGAAGCAGCTGATGAACTATAGGTAAATGCAACATTGGCACCGTTTTTAGCAAAAACTTCGGCAATTCCTTTACCAATTCCGCGACTTGCACCTGTAATGATAACTGTTTTTCCGTCTAATAATTTCATATTCTATATTTTTTTTTAGGAGCTTTTCCTGCTATCCGTTCCAATCTTTTATGTTTTTGAAAAAAAACATAAAAGGATTTCCACTGCTATCAGGGCTAATTATTATCTGCCAAATATAACAATAATTACGGATTTGAAAAAAAATAGACTTTCAATTAAACCTTAGAACAGTAAAATAGTCCTAAAGTAATCTGTTTCAAATCAATCGGGTTAATAGATATCAATTAAAATCATAAAATCATGAAAAACTTTCGATTCCCATTGCTATTAACCATTCTTGTACTATCAGCATCTTGTAGGTCAAGTGATGAACCTGATGAATATATTGCAATCGATTCTTACCCAAGCGTTACTGCACAATTTGCTGGCAAAATTGATTTGAACAATCTCTCGAATTATGCCAATCAAGCTATTCCTCCTTACATCACCAAAGATAATACCGCTGGCAATGCAATTACTAATAAAGGAGCAACATTAGGAAGAGTTTTGTTTTATGACACTAAATTATCGTCAAATAACACTATTTCGTGTTCGTCATGCCATGTACAAGCCAATGCATTTGGAGATGTTGCCATTGCTAGTGTTGGCGTAAACGGAACAACTTCAAGACATTCGATGCGATTGGTAAATTCTAGATTCTCAAACGAAGCTAAATTCTTTTGGGATGAAAGAGCTACTAATCTAGAATCGCAAACTACAAAACCTATTCAAGATCATATCGAAATGGGCTTTAGTGGCACTAATGGGGATGGAAATTTTTCCACTTTAGTCACCAAGCTTCAAAATATTAGTTATTACAGAGAATTATTCCATTTTGTGTATGGCTCTGAGGAAATTACAGAAAACAAAATCCAATTGGCTTTAGCACAATTTATAAGAAGTATTCAATCATTCGATTCCAAATATGATGTAGGAAGAGCTTTGGCAACAAACAATAATCAACCCTTTTCTAACTTTACAGCACAAGAAAATCAAGGTAAAAATTTATTTCAAACACCACCCGTTTTTAACGCTACGGGTTCTCGAGTTTCTGGTGGTCTAGGTTGTGCAGGTTGTCATGCAGCTCCTGAATTTTCTATCGACCCAAATAGTAAAAATAACGGCATTATTGGCGTTTTGAATGGAACGAGTATTGATATTAACAACACCAAATCTCCATCGTTAAGAAATTTGGTCAAACCTGACGGTACAACAAATGGTCCAATGATGCATACCGGCAATTTAGCTACTTTGCAAAACGCAATTGGACATTACGGCACTATAAATCTAGCACCTGGAAATACCAACCTTGACCCAAGACTGACCCCTAACGGCTTCGGACAGCAATTAAATCTTACTGCTAATGAAGTTAATGCTGTAATTGCATTTCTAAAAACCCTTTCAGGTTCAGATGTTTACACCAACCCGAAATGGTCTGATCCTTTTTGATACATAAAAATTGTAACCTGATAGTCAAGACTCCTCGATAATTGTACTATTAATTAAAATTAGTTCGGATTAGCGTCCAAACATTTTTGTAAAAAAAAGGCTGACCTTATTTTTTTGGACAGCCTATCTTATGTGAAATTCCGAAAATTTTAAAACGCTACATTCCATCTCGGCAACCTCCCTTTTTCATCAAGAAAATTTTGCAACATTTGTCCTTCCACAGCTGTTGGAATGGCTTTGTTTTTTTCGTTGAACGTCTCGTACCAAGAAACTTCTAATTTTTGAATGTTTTCTAGTTTCATTTGAGCAGGCCAAGAATATTTTCTGCCGGTTTTAGCAAATTGATGACCGTTTACAATTTTGTCGTAAAGACCGCCGTTTTTAATTTTTAAAGAGCCATCGTTCTGAACCGTTCCGGTAGAACCTACCATAATGAGTTCTTTTTCTTCCCCATCAACAGCATAGACTAAGAACACGCCACTCCCCGATTCTGGAGCGTTACAAACGGTTTCAAGACTGTCTTCTTGTGTGAATGAAAAAGTATTTTGGGTTTTGAATTTCTTTAATTCTTTGTACATTTTTTTTTAATTTGATAATTTGTCAATTTGATAATTTGATAATGATGTAATGGGGTAAGGAGGAAATTTGATAAAGAGGTAATTTGAGTTTGAAATTGGTATTGTTATTGTAATTGTTATTGTAATTGTAATTGTTATTGCTATTGTAATTGATATTGATATTGATATTGAAATTTAACCGTTTCAATTCCAAAAAAAACTCCACCGTAAAGTGGAGTCTTCTCTATTTCTAGAACAGTTATAAATCTATTCTCTTTATACAATTTTCTTTGTTCTTCTTAACCTAGAACTTCCTTAACTTTCAAACCAATTTGGGCTGGAGAATCTACTACGTGAATACCACATTCTCTCATGATGCGTTTTTTAGCTTCTGCTGTATCATCTGCACCACCTACAATTGCACCTGCATGACCCATTGTGCGTCCTTTTGGAGCCGTTTCACCCGCAATAAAACCTACAACTGGCTTACGATTTCCGTCGGCTTTAACCCATTTAGCAGCATCTGCCTCAAGTTGACCACCAATTTCACCAATCATGATGATGATTTCCGTTTCGGGGTCGTTCATTAATAATTCAACAGCTTCTTTCGTAGTTGTACCGATGATTGGGTCTCCACCAATTCCGATAGCGGTTGTAATTCCTAAGCCTTGTTTTACAACTTGGTCAGCCGCTTCATAGGTTAATGTTCCTGATTTAGAAACGATACCAACAGTTCCTTTTTTGAAAACGAAGCCTGGCATAATACCCACTTTAGCTTCACCTGGAGTGATTACTCCTGGACAGTTTGGTCCAATTAATCTACAATCTTTGTTTTGAATATAAGCATACGCTTTAATCATATCAGCCACGGGGATTCCTTCGGTAATGGCAATAATTACTTTGATTCCTGCATCTGCAGCTTCCATAATGGCATCTGCTGCAAAAGCCGGAGGAACAAAAATAATAGTTGTATCGGCTCCTGCTTGCTCTACAGCGTCTTTTACAGTATTAAATACGGGTCGGTCTAAATGTGTAGTTCCGCCTTTTCCTGGCGTTACACCACCTACTACATTCGTACCGTACTCAATCATTTGCGAAGCATGAAAAGTGCCTTCGCTTCCGGTGAATCCTTGAACAATTATTTTAGAATTTTTATTAACTAAAACGCTCATATTTGTGTTTGTTTATTAGTTTTTATTTATTGTGTTGCAAAAGTATGAAATTGTATTCAGTGTTTTGTACTCAACTGTTAGTTTTTTATAAAATTAGAACAGTTGACTCATTTGATAACCTCGATACAACTGTTTGTCTTTGACTTCCCAAATAACCATAAAATGAGCCAATAGCATTTCTTCTCGTGGATTTTCGATTGTTTTGCCATAAAGAGTATACCGAACGCTAACTGTATCTCCTTGAGCAAGAATGTGTGAAATTCTTGATTTAGACCGCACATAGGTTTTTGACATTTCCTGACTCAGCGAAATCATCTGGTCTTTATTCAATTTCAGAAATCCTTTAGAACTGTGCCATTCCAAAACAATGTCAGGATGCAACAAGGATCTAAGTGTTTCTGATTGCAGCAAAACATCTGATTTGTAAAAATCTTCTACGATACTTTTGGCACTCATTTGTTATTTTAGTTTATGTAAAATTTCGGGAATGCGTTTAACATTTGCTAACTGTTTTAATTTTTCGCGCGACTCTTCAACTGGTGTTCCAAAATAACTTTTGCCTCCTTCTATCGATTTGGTAATTCCGGTTTGCCCCATCACAACGGCTTTTGCACCAATGGTAATGCCGCTTGTAGTTCCTACTTGTCCCCACAAGGTTACCTCATCTTCAATAATTACGCAACCTGCAATTCCGGTCTGGGATGCAATCAAACATTTTTTGCCAATAACCGTATCGTGTCCTACATGTACTTGATTGTCAATTTTTGTGCCTTCGCCAATCGTGGTATCGCCTGTAACTCCTTTATCAATCGTACAAAGAGCACCAATGCCTACATTGTCTTCAATTACTACTCTACCGCCAGACAATAACTGGTCGAATCCTTCAGGTCTTTTTTTGTAATAAAAAGCGTCGGCACCCAAAACGGTTCCTGAATGAATAATCACATTATTTCCGATAACGGTATGGTCGTAGATGATTACATTAGCATGAATCAAACAGTTTTTACCAATTTTTACATGGTGCCCGATAAAGCAATTGGGTTGAATGATTGTATTTTCGCCAATTTCAGCAGTTGATGCTACAGACGCATTTGCAGATTGAAAGGGTCTAAAGTGCCGCGTTAATTTATTAAAATCTCTAAATGGATCGTCGGAAATTAACAAAGCTTTGCCCTCAGGACAGTCTACTTCTTTGTTTATCAAAACAATGGTAGCTGCTGATTGTAAAGCTTTATCGTAGTACTTAGGATGATCAACAAAAACAATATCACCGGGTTCTACAACGTGAATTTCATTCATGCCTAAAACAGGAAAATCATCAGCACCAATATATTGGCAACCGATGATTTCTGCAATTTCTTGTAATTTTTGTTTGCCTGGAAACTTCATTTTGTGTTTTTGATGTAAGGATTCAAGTTTGGTTTAGCTCCCTCCTCCGCCAAATCGGATCGGGTCAGGTTTCAGGTTTATAAACAACGTGAAACCATGCCTCGAAACAAACTATTCTTTAACGCGTTCCATATAATTTCCAGTTGCAGTATCGATTTTGATTTTGTCTCCTTCATTAATAAATAAAGGTACATTGATTGTAGCTCCGGTTTCTACAGTTGCTGGTTTTGTAGCATTAGTAGCAGTGTTTCCTTTTACGCCAGGTTCGGCATAAGTAACTTCAAGTACAATTGATGCAGGCATGTCTACAGAAAGAGGTAAATCAGTTTCGGTGTTGACCTGAACCATTACATTTGTTCCTTCTTTTAATAAATCAGGGTTGTCAAGTACATTTTTATGTAACGTAATTTGTTCAAAGGATTCCACATTCATAAAGTGAAATTGATCTCCTTCGGCATACAAAAATTGATAGGTGTGGGTTTCAACGCGTACCACATCAATTTTATGACCTGCTGAAAATGTATTATCCAATACCCGACCGTTTGTTAAACTTCTTAATTTTGTTCTCACAAAAGCAGGTCCTTTGCCTGGTTTTACGTGCAAAAATTCCACGATTTTATAAATATCATGATTGTGCTTGATGCAAAGTCCGTTTCTAATGTCTGCTGTAGATGCCATTTGTTTGTTTTATGTTTTGTATGAATTGATATTAAAAATTTCCGCTGTAACCTTTCATTACGCCACGAGAAGAATTCCTGATGAATAAAATAATTTCATCACGCTCTGGAGTGGCTTCCATTTCGGCCTCAATAATAGCTAAGGCTTGTGATGTATTATAATTTTTTTGATAGAGAATTCGATAAATATCTTGAATTTCTCTGATTTTTTCTGATGTAAAACCACGTCTTCGTAAACCAACCGAGTTGATTCCTACGTAAGATAGGGGTTCCTTGGCGGCTTTGGTATAAGGAGGTACATCTTTGCGTAATAATGAGCCACCAGAAATCATGGCATGATCTCCGATACTGATAAATTGATGCACTGCCGACAATCCTCCGATAATGGCAAAATCGCCTACGGTAACGTGTCCGCCTAGAAGTACCCCGTTTACAATTATTACGTTATTGCCAATATGACAGTCGTGGGCTACGTGGGCTGCCGCCATGATAAGGCAATTATTACCTATGGTGGTTTGCCCTGAGGCAATAGTGCCTCGATTGATAGTAACACATTCTCGAATGGTGACATTATCTCCAATAATTGCCAGAGAGTCTTCTCCACCAAATTTTAAATCTTGTGGTACTGCAGAAATCACCGCTCCTGGAAAAATGTTACAATTTTTTCCGATTCGGGCTCCTTCCATGATGGTTACGTTAGATCCAATCCAAGTACCCTCTCCAATAACTACGTTATTGTGAATGGTGGTAAATGGATCAATAACAACATTTCTGGCTATTTTGGCACCGGGATGCACATACGCTAAAGGTTGATTCATGTTAATTTTTGATTTCAGGTTTTACATTCTAGTATTCGAAAAATTCGAACTCTAAAATTCTAAAACTTTTTATTATTATTGCTTTTTGGCTATTTGTGCCATCAATTCTGCCTCTGCTACCAACTTCCCATTGGCGTATGCGTGAGCTTGCATGTGGCAAATACCTCGTCTTATGGGTGTAATCAAATCACACTTAAAAATCAAAGTATCACCGGGTAAAACTTTGTGTTTGAACTTTACGTTATCTATTTTCATAAAAAAGGTCAGGTAATTTTCAGGATCAGGCACGGTGCTTAACACTAAAATACCGCCTGTTTGTGCCATAGCTTCTACGATAAGCACGCCTGGCATCACGGGAGCGTCGGGAAAATGACCTACAAAAAAGTTTTCGTTCATCGTTACGTTTTTCAGACCAACTACATGAGCATCAGACATTTCGATAATGCGGTCGATGAGTAAAAACGGCGGACGATGCGGTAGCATTTCCATGATTTTATGAATGTCCATCAAAGGCGGTTGATTCAAATCGTAGGTCGGTACAAAGTTGCGTTTTTCGATTTTTATCAACTTTGCCATTTTTTTAGCAAATTGTGTATTGACGTAATGTCCAGGTTTATTGGCAATTACTTTTCCTTTAATTCGCGTTCCGATGAGTGCTAAATCTCCAATAACGTCTAGCAATTTGTGTCTAGCGGCTTCATTGGGATAATGCAAGGTCAGATTGTCTAAAATTCCGTTGGGTTTTACTGAAATATGTTCTTTGCCAAAAGCCACTTTCAGGTGCTCCATGGTGCTTGGCGAAATTTCTTTATCAACATAAACGATGGCGTTATTGAGGTCGCCTCCTTTTATTAAACCGTTTTCGAGCAGCGATTCTAATTCATGTAAAAAGCTGAAAGTTCTGGCACTTGCGATTTCTTTTTTGAAATCGCTCATACTTTTTAAGGAAGCATTTTGAGTTCCTAATACTTTTGTGCCAAAGTCTACCATAGCCGTTACTTGATAATCATCGCATGGCATCACAAGAATTTCGCTCCCCGTGGTTTCGTCAGTAAAGGAAATTACTTCCTTTACTACGTAAAAATTTCGTTCGGCATCTTGCTCTACGACACCTACTTTTTCGATGGCTTCTACAAAATATTTAGAAGAACCATCCATTATCGGCGGTTCAGAAGCGTCTAGTTCGATGATTACATTATCAACGTCGCATCCTACAAAGGCTGCTAAGACATGTTCTGAGGTTTGAATTTTTACACCTAATTTTTCTAAATTAGTTCCTCTTTGGGTATTGACCACGTAATTTGCATCTGCTTCAATAACAGGCTGGCCTTCTAGATCTGTTCGGACAAAGGTGTAACCATTATTTACTGGAGCAGGTTTAAAAGTCATCTTGACATCTTTCCCTGTGTGGAGTCCTACACCAATGAGAGAAATTTCGCTTTTGATGGTAGTTTGTTTAACCATTATACTAATTTTAGGGTTGTGTATTTTTTAAATTATTTTTTAAATCGTTCAATTCGTTAACCACTTTGGGCAAATTTCTAAAATGTACGTAGGATTTACTAAAATCGTTGTAGCCAAAAGCAGGACTTCCTTGTACTATTTCGTTGTCTTTTAAATTTTTCTGCACACCGGCTTGGGCTTGAATTCGCACATGGTTTCCGATGCTAATATGACCGACAATACCAACTTGTCCGCCGATGATGCAATATTTGCCAATTTTGGTAGAACCAGCGATACCTGTTTGAGCGGCAATTACGGTGTGCTCGCCAATTTCTACATTGTGGGCTATTTGAATTTGATTATCCAATTTTACTCCTTGTCTGATTATTGTAGAACCCATCGTGGCACGGTCTATGGTGGTTGCGGCTCCTATTTCAACATGATCTTCTATAATTACATTGCCAATTTGCGGAATTTTATCATAAGAACCGTCTGCCTTTGGCGCAAAGCCAAATCCATCCGAACCAATAATAACGCCTGAATGAAAAGTACAATTACTGCCAATTATAGACTCAGAATAAATGCGAACGCCTGAGTATATCAAAGCATTATCTCCTATCGAAACATTATCTCCAATATAGCAGCCAGGGAATATTTTTACATTGGCTCCTAATTTTACATTTTTTCCAATGTATGTAAAACTGCCTACATACAAATCTGGACCGAATACCAAATCGTCGGATAAAAAACTAGGTTGCTCGATTCCTTTTTTACTATCATTTTTAGCTTGAGCATAAAAGGTAAGTAGCTTTGTAAAGGCTCCGTAGGCATCGTCTACCTTAATCAAGGTGGTCGAAAGTGGTGCTTCTGCTACAAAACTTCTGTTAACAATTGTTACAGATGCTTGGGTTGAATAAATGAAATTAACATATTTTGGATTACTTAAAAACGTAAGTGATCCTTGAACGCCTTCTTCTATTTTTGAAAGAATAGAAACTTCGGTATCTGGATTTCCGACTACTTCCCCTTCTAGGATACCTGCAATTTGTTGAGCTGTAAATTTCATTCCGACAAAAATATAAAAAAATAGCGTTTAAAACTTAGTTGTTAATAAGTGCTTTTGGAAAGCAAAGATAATATTTAGTTACGGTTTTTGTTAATGCCTTTAAATTTAATTGATCTGATGCGTTTACGACGTCCTCGATAGTTTTATCTTTTCTATAAATTAGAATCGGTTCAGAATCACTATTGTAAGCTTGATTCTTAACTTTTCCGCGAGAAATAAAATAGCTTGCCTCGTGATACGATACTGCATTTAACGCTGTAAATCTTACTATTAATGCATCTACTTCTTCTTGCGTATATTTTTCTGAACTGATTTTTACCTTCAATAAATCGCGATTGATAATCATACTACTTAAACTTTTGAGCACAAAATCGGCATGGTATTGCCACATTTTTAGGGCACTAATGATATCATAATCGTCTAATTGAGCAAACAAGTTGAGTGTTTCATCATCAAAGGTATCGTGGGTAACTTTGTTTTGCATAAAAAATTGTAAAGCACGATTACATGGCAAATCAAGACCTAGCTGCGTTAACTCCTTAGCACGTTTAAGCACCTTGGTTAAAATAACTTCGGCTACCAAACTTGTTTTGTGCAGATACGCTTGCCAATACATCAATCGTCTTGCCATTAAAAATTTTTCAACCGAATAAATTCCTTTTTCTTCAATTACAAGTGTATCATTCACAACATTCATCATCTGAATTAACCGTTCTGAATTGATATTTCCTTCGGCAACGCCCGTGTAAAAACTATCGCGCCGTAAATAATCCAGTCGGTCCATATCCAACTGACTTGAAATCAATTGCAACATAAATTTACGATGGTATTTTCCGGTAAAAATTTCAATAGCCAATGTTAATGCACCCTCAAATTGATTATTCAAATAGTTCATAAACAGTAACGAAATACGTTCATGGTTAACGTCTTCTACAATACTGTGCTCCATAGCGTGCGAAAAAGGTCCGTGACCAATATCGTGCAATAAGATAGCTACATAAAGTGCTTTTTCTTCTTCTGCTGAAATCGAAACACCTTTAAAACGAAGTACTTCAACGGCTTTTTGCATAATATGCAGGCATCCCAAAGCATGGTGAAATCGTGTGTGATGAGCACCTGGATAGACCAAATAAGACAATCCCATTTGAGAAATTCTGCGCAATCGTTGAAAATAAGGATGCTGAATTAAGTCATAAATCAACGTATTAGGAACTCCGATGAATCCGTAAATCGGGTCGTTGAATATTTTGAGTTTATTAACTTCTACTGACATACATCGGTTTTAAGACTGCAAAGATAATTAAATAAATGTAAGTAGGCCGTTACCGAGCATTTACAGCAAAAGTCTGCATTTTATGTATAACAGTGCAGATAACTGATAAATGTCAGGTTTTATTTGTGATATTAAAATCATATTTGCTACCTAGAAATACGCATTATGAAGAACCAAGAAAATAAACTGCACAGCTTTCATATTCCCGTTATGGGTTTGGCTTACACTATTGACACCCCGATAAAAGTAGCTCATTTAGGTATTTCGTCGGTGGTATCAATCGTTGATGATGACTTAATCGAAAAGATGCTCGCTTTTTATAGCACAAAATTTAAGCGTGCTTATCAGCCCATTACCCCAAAAACAGAAGATTATCGCGCTAAAAGAATTACAGCATACCTTGATTTAATGGCTGACTTGGTGCAAGAAAACCTCGCAAACTTCAAAAAAGAACTCTGCGAAAATAAGAAAGCGCTCGAACAGTTTATTCAAATGCTACCTAAAAATTCTGTTTTTAAAGCGGGTTTACTTCTGTTTTTTAAAAATGATAACGAAAACCCTGATACTTTAGCTTCCTATTTAGACCAGCACCTCATTCCGGGCTCGATAGACGTGAATATCATGACAAAAATTGACAAAGAAAACGTCCAGAATAAAGCGGTTTTACCCGTGATGTACAATGATGCTCATGCTGCCCTTCGAGGTTTTGCACAGAGTAAACTGAACTCATCAGTAGTTCTTTCGGCTGGAATGAATCCGAGGCTTTACAGCTACTTTGAACAGTTTTCTGACTTTTATCCCGATCGTAATTTTAGGTTGAGAAAAAAAATAATCTTAAAGGTAAGCGACTTTCGTTCTGCTATGATACAAGGTAGTTTCTTAGCCAAAAAGGGACTGTGGGTTTCTGAATACCGAATCGAATCGGGCTTAAACTGTGGAGGACATGCTTTTGCAACTGATGGTCTGCTTCTTGGACCTATTTTAGAAGAATTCAAGCAACGAAAAAGTGAGCTCATCACTACACAATTTCAACTCTTAATCAAGGCATTAGAACTAAAAAACATCCCTGTTCCTTCGCAGGTCTTTCCGCTAGAAATCACGGTGCAAGGAGGTGTGGGTACTGCGGCAGAACATGCGTTTTTATTAAATGAATACCAGCTCGATTCTGTAGGCTGGGGATCGCCTTTTTTATTGGTTCCTGAGGCTACTACTGTTGACGCTGCCACGAGAGCACTATTGGCGAAAGCCGAAGAAAAAGATTTATATCTTAGTCACATATCGCCTTTGGGAGTTCCGTTTAATACCGTTAAAGGCACTACTAATGAGGTGTACAAACAACAACGTATTAGTAAAGAAAAAGCGGGAAGTTCATGCCCGAAGAAGTTCTTAGCCTTACAGAAAGACGCGAATGGAAATGCCATTTGTACTGCGTCAAAGAAGTTCCAAGAACAAAAAATTTCTGACCTTCAACCCGAAAAAGCTAACTTGACTTATGCTGACTATCAGAAGCAATATGCAAGAATTACCGAAAAATCCTGTCTTTGTGTAGGGTTGGCAAATGCCTCCTATTTAGAACATAACATCAGTATTAAGGGCGAAATGCAGGGAGTGGTAATTTGTCCTGGACCTAATATGGCCTACTTCAATAAAGAAATTTCGTTGCAAGAAATGGTTGAACATATTTATGGCTACCAAAACGTTATGCCCTTTAAAAAACGTCCGAATTTATTTCTGAAAGAAATAGAACTTTACATTGATTACTTACAAAAAGACTTATCCGATACGGCAATAGTACGTCCCTCATTGCTAAAGAAATGGACAACTTTTCATGCAAATTTACAAGAAGGCTTGGATTACTACGAAAAACTGTTCCAACAAAACCACTTTTTTGAAGAAAAATTGGGCGTTCTTGAACAACTATCTGTTTCGAGAAAAAAACTAATGGCTATCGAAATTCCTGCACTTGAAATGGTGTAAGAATTCCATCACTACAACATGAGAAAACAACTTACTTTGAGTTGTTTTCTCTTTTAGATTTTTTTAAGCACGAAATTGATTCACTTAGAAATAAGTACAATAAAGTACTACATCTAAAAAAATCTTACAAATCAGTACTGCGTAAAAAAATAGATGGATTTCAAGGTCTGATTTCTAAACCCTTTGTACTATTTTGTATTACCTTTGAACAAGCGTTTCAAACTGTGGATTGTTTTACGCTAAACCTATTTATTTAAGTGGCCAAAAGCAGCCTTGTAGTTCTGATGAATGAAAATTTTTGATAAAAATAATTTTTATAAAAATACCTTTTGCATTTTCAAGGAAGTTTCTACCGCTGAAATTTCTGAGTTACAATGGCACTTTGTGAGTAAATCAGGAAGCTGCTATTATTTTACAACTGAAGGCGTATACCGAAAATCATCCCATTGGGGTCGGGCGGCCAAATGCAAATGGAGATTACAAACACTTGAACCTTCTACTTTTCCAAATAAAATAGGATTTGCGGCTTGGAGCAATTTTCATCCTATTGATGAAATAGGAAAATGGTACTATATTGAGGTAGATTGGAACAATAAAACAGCTCAATACTATCATAAAAATTGCAGCACTACAGCCAGCGTTTTTTTGCGCAATGCAGCACAGACTACCAAGCGAATAAAAGAAATTCGACATCTTATGGCAAACCCTACAAAACTGACCTATTGGGATACCGAAGAAAGCTTATCTACTGTTTTACAAAAAGCGGTAGAAAAATTAATTACTACTGATTTAACACTACTGCAAATTAAGCAGCAATTATTGTCCAGCGATGTATAAAAAATAAAATACGGTAAAAAGCAAATAAACCAAAAGAAGTGTCATCGAGGTCAATGTTCGCCACTGACTAGTGTGCTTTGTTTTGTATAAAAATACAGTTTTTGCTTTCTTTTCCATACCAAAAATCCTAAAATTTAATCAGGTCAAAAATACAAAAGCCTTTGGCATCAAAAGTTAAGTAAATTTTACATCTATATTATTAAAGAGTAACACGTTGTTCAAAAACGCGCTGCACCTACAATTTTACCGAGTAGCTTTGTATATATTGTAATTTTATAACTAACTTTACACCTCTTTTAGCCTAGCACTACTTTTAACAAAAGTACAACCTCTCCAAGCCAACAAAATAGCCTATTGTTATTACACTACTCAACCTTGAGCAGTATCAATAAACAGATAATCAACATAGTTTCTAATGAAGATCGTTAAATATATTTTTTTTCTTGCCGTTTTAGCTTTGATAGGCATTACTGTTTTTATTGCTACGCAAAACGGCAATTATCGTTTACAAAAAACAACTTTTATTAAAGTACCAAAAGAAATAGTTTTTAACTACATAAACGACTATCGTACTTGGGATCAATGGTTTGACCTTAACTCCAATTCAAAAATTAATTTTGTTTTTCCAGAAAACACCATCGGACAAGGTGGCTCTCTTTCTTGGAATACTGCCAATGGGTATGGAAGTATCGAAACCATTTTTGTTAAAGAAAACGATAGCATTTCTCAAAAAATAGAGGAATCGAATACCAGGGCTACATCAGCCATAACGCTAAAAGATTCGCTTGGCGGAACAAAATTAACTTGGACAGTAGAGGGTGTAGCCGATTTTTATACCAAAATCGAAGCTGCTTTTTCGGGCGGAATAAACAGCTACATTGGGAGTATTTATGAAAACAGCCTCAACAATATAAAAGCAATTGTAACCAAAGAAATCAGAAATTATAGCGTTACCGTGATTGGTGAGGTAAAAATGGATAGCATTTACTTTGTTAAACAAACTGCTACCGCCAAAGTGAAGGATGTACATTCGAAAATAACTCCGATGCTTCAAACCATGCAAAAATTCTTCAACAATGGAAATCTCGTCATGAACGGAAAACCTTTTGTAATCTACGAAAGCCGTGATGTTGTGGCAGGAACCGTGACGTTTTCGGTATGTGGTCCTTTGAAAGAACAAATTTTTGTTTCCAGTCCGAGCGACGTAAGTATCGGAAAACTAGAACCTTATACCGCTTTAAAAACGGTTTTAAAAGGCGATTATTCGCATAGAAACAAAGCCCTAAAAAAAGCCCGTAGTTTCATTAATCAAAAAAAACTCATCGAAAACACCAATTTAAAAACGATTGATGTGTACGATATTTCTGTAGCGGAAGATAAAAGTCCGTCGAAATGGGTAACCGAAATTCTAATTCCTGTTATACCCACTGTAGCCACCCAACCCCTATTAAAACCTGCACCTGTAGCGAGAACACTACCTCGAATAGAGCCACCTTCTCCAGTTTCTAACACGTCAGTTGATGAAAATTAAATACTTTTCTTTAGAAATCTATCGCCCCTTTTATGAAAAAGTTTGATTTTACTCGATTTTCAACTTTACTTTTTAGTACATTCAACACCCCAAAAAACACCTCCATGGACAAAAAATTGCTAGCCCTTCTCAGCTTCTTTTTTATAGCTGTTGCTTCAGGACAAACCAAAAAACTCACGCTTGAAGAAAGCGTTTTGCAACAATATCGTGCTTTTCGAGCCGATCAAGTACTCGGTTTTCAATGGGTACCGAATTCTAATCAATACGTCTATTTCGAAGAACTTGGTCGTAAACTCATGATTGCCAATCCGCAAGACACAAAAGGAAAAGAACTTGTAAGACTGGCCGAGGTGAATGCAGCACTAAAAGCCGACATCAGAGGTTTTTGGGGAATTGAATTCATCGACCCATCAACATTGCTGTTTTCAGACGGGTTAAAATATTACACGTATAATCTGACTTCGAAAGAAGGAAAAATGATAGCAAGTTTACCCGAAGATGCCGAAAACCAAACACCAAATTCTTCCAAAGACTTAGTAGCATTTACGCAAGAAAACAACTTGTTCTTTATAGATAAAAACAATAATAAAGTGGCTGTAACTACCGAAACAAACAAAGGTATTGTTTCTGGACAAACATACGCCCGAAGCGAATTTGGCATCACAGGAGGAATTTTTTGGTCGCCTAACGCAACTTTCTTGGCTTTTTACCAAAAAAATGAAACTGAAGTAGCCGATTATCCGCTACTCGACATCACCCAAACTCCAGGGCAATTGATGAATATAAAATATCCGATGATTGGTCAAAAAAGCGAAAAACCACGCGTTGGTATTTATAATTTAAACACCAAGCAAACGGTTTTTATCACACCAAAAGGTGCGGCAGATGCTTATCTCACCAATCTTTCTTGGACTCCTGACGAAAAATTTATCCTGATTGCCGAAGTCAATCGTGCACAAAACGAAATGAACTTACACCTGTATGATGCCAAATCAGGTGCGTTTCTTAAAACCCTACTCACCGAGAAAAACGACAGATGGGTTGAACCCGAACACCCCGCATTTTTTCCTTTAAAAACCAGTAACAACTTTGTGTGGTTTAGCGAAAGAGATGGTTTTCAAAATTTATACTACTACTCTATCGAAGGAAAATTAATCAAACAACTTACCGCTAATAAATTCGTTTCCCAATCCATTTTAGGAAGCAACACCAAAGGAACCGAAATTTATTTTCAAGCCACAGGCCCGAACGGCATGAACAGTTTAGCTTACAAAGTTGACCTAAAAGGAAAACAAACTTTATTGACTAAAACCGACGGAACCCACACCGTAGCGGTAAACCACGACGGCAGCTACTTCTTTGACGAATTTTCAAACCACACCATTCCCTCAAAATCAATCTTGGTAGGTACCAAAGGAAAAGAAATTCTTCTTGTAGAAAGCACCAATAAATACAAAGATTATCAAATGGGAACGTCTGAAATCAAAATGATTAAATCCGCAGATGGCACAACCGATTTGGCTACAAGACTCATCAAACCCTCCCACTTTGATGCCTCAAAAAAATATCCCGTACTTGTGTATGTTTACGGCGGTCCACATGCCCAACTCATTACCAATTCATATCTCGATGGCGCCAGTTTATGGATGTATTGGATGGCCGAACAAGGCTACTTGGTTTTCACCTTAGACAATCGCGGTTCAGAAAATCGGGGGTTTGCCTTCGAAAGCATCATTCACCAACGCTTAGGGGTTCATGAAATAGACGACCAAATAAAAGGTGTAGAATACTTAAAATCATTACCTTATGTCGACGCCAACCGTCTTGCCGTTCACGGATGGAGCTACGGCGGTTTTATGACTACCTCTTTAATGTTGCGCAAACCAGGCACTTTTACCACAGGAGTTGCCGGAGGTCCCGTAACCGACTGGAAGTATTACGAAGCCATGTACGGCGAACGCTATATGGATACTCCTGCCGAAAACCAGAAAGGTTTTGACGAAGCCAATACCTTAAATTACGTCAAAAACCTGGAAGGAAAACTACTCTTAATTCACGGCACCGTAGATGATGTGGTTGTTATGCAACACAATTTGGCACTCGTCAAGAAATTCATTGAAGCCGAAAAGCAAGTTGACTTTTTTCCCTACCCGATGCACAAACATAACGTGGGTGGCAAAGACCGTGTACATCTCATGCGAAAAGTATTAGATTACGTCATCGAAAATAATAAATAACAAAAAAAGCCTTGATTTTAAATAGATTAAGGCTTTTTTTAAGCTATTTTTTTCAGAAACGAATCGCTTGGGCATTTTCAGCAATCCTTATTCCTGCCATCCTTCCACATCTGCCCAGATTGCTTCTTCCGATATCGGAATCGCAATGCATGGGCAGGATGTTCCCTCCTGTCAGGGTTAGGAGGTATCCTCAGGCGGACTTGAATCCTACGCAACTCCAGACCTTACAGGTTTTAAAAACCTGCAAGGTCTTTCAAAAACAAATAAATTTTTTGAATTTGAAATTGATATTGCCATTGAAATTGACATTGCCATTGCCATTGAAATTGCCATTGAAATTGATATTGCCATTGAAATTGCCCTACGTCTTCTGTTTTTTCTTCTTTGCCGCCGGAAACAAAACATTATTTAAAATCAAGCGATAACCAGGAGAATTAGGGTGTAAATCTAACACCGTAGGCTCATCTCCTACTCGATGCTGATAATCCTCTGGATCATGACCTCCAAAAAAAGTAAAAAACCCCTTGCCTACTTGTCCGTGAATATAACGTGCCTCTTCGTTATACTGGCTTTCTCCCAAAATCAAAACATTCGATTTTATTAATTTGGAGTCAAAAGACGTAGTTTGCCCCATAAATCCTTTGACCAATTGAGTATGATTCTGACACAACATACTCGGAACGAAATCCCATTTGGCCGAGAAATCCATGAGTGTAAAATAATCCTTTTCCATCGGAACGCGGCGTTTGGTGGTCATGTCGATGTCCGAAAATTCATATTCATTTGGGTTTCTCTCCAAAATATATTCTTTAAAAGCGAAACTTTTTCTGTAATCTATCTTGGCTTGGTAGTTTCCTTCACTCGGATCGCCGTCAAACATGGGTTCGCAAATATCCACTCCATCAGCCGCCAATGCTATGTCAAAACTATCCGTAGCCGAACACATCGCAAACATAAATCCGCCACCAATCACAAAATCCCGAATTTTTTTGGCAACAGCCAGTTTAGATTCTGAAACTTTATTATAGCCTAATTTTGCCGCCAAGGCTTCGGCTTCTTTTTTTTGCTCAATATACCAAGGAGCATTTCGGTAGGCTCCAAAAAACTTCCCGTATTGACCTGTAAAATCTTCGTGATGCAAGTGCAACCAATCGTAGAGTAATAATCCATCGGCTAGGACTTCTTCGTCGTACACTGCCGTAAACGGAATTTCAGCATAGGTCAACACCAAAGTTACAGCATCATCCCAAGGCTGTTTCCCTTTGGGTGTATAAACAGCTACCTTGGGAGTTCGTTCTAAAACTACCGCTTCCATATTTTGAGAAGGGCTTGCAATTTCGTCTAAAATAGCATTTGATTCGGCGTCTGAAATAGGTTCAAAACTCACCCCTCGAATCTGACATTCCTTCCTGATTTCGGGAGCATCTGGAAGCAAAAAAGAACCACCACGGTAGTTGAGTAACCAACTCACTTTATACTGTTTTTCGAGTGTCCAATACGTAATTCCGTAGGCTTTTAAATGATTTTTTTGGGTTGCTTCATCCATCGGAATCAAGATGAAACCCGCTTTTACAGAAGTGCTACACAAAAAAATAAAGAGATAAAGAAGGGTTTTCAAAGGCATTGTATTGATTTTTATTCAAAGATAACAGAATAATCGTAAAAATAATCATAAAAAAAATCCGCTTTTGGCGGATTTCAAATCTTTTAAAACGGAACATCACTATCGTCATAAGAATTGGCGTTACTGCCAAATGCCTCGTTTGGAGTAGTAAAATTGCGTGGTGCAGGAAAAGCATTTTGATCGTCCAGATTCATCTTTGACGGTAAATCGCCATAACCATCGCCGTAGCTTTCTAGGTTGTCAAATTTACCTAGACTTCCAATAAATTTAAGTCGCACATTTTCTAAACTTCCATTACGGTGCTTGGCGATGATAAATTCGGCTTGACCATCCGTAGGCGATTGGTCTTCATCATCCCACTCGGTGATTTTATAATATTCTGGTCGATAAATAAACGAAACAATATCAGCGTCTTGCTCTATCGCTCCTGATTCTCGAAGGTCAGAAAGCAAAGGCCTTTTGCTTGAACCACGGGTTTCTACAGCACGAGAAAGTTGTGATAATGCAATAACGGGTATTGATAATTCTTTGGCCAAAGCTTTTAAATTTCGAGAAATAGTAGAAATTTCTTGTTCGCGGTTGCCGCCTCCTTTTCCGTTTCCGCCTGCTGTCATTAACTGGAGATAATCTACTACAATTAATTTAATGCCATACTGCGAAGCCAAACGTCTGGATTTCGCCCGAAGGTCAAAAATGGAAAGTGAAGGTGTATCATCAATATACAAAGGGGCTTTTTCTAGGTTTTTTACTTTGATACTCAATTGTTCCCACTCGTGTTTTTCTAGCTTTCCCGTTCGTAATTTCTCTGAAGACAAACCTGTTTCTGACGAAATTAAACGCGTAATCAATTGTACCGAAGACATCTCGAGAGAAAACAAAGCCACAGGATGACCAAAATCGATAGCAATATTTCGCGCCATGGAAAGGACAAATGCCGTATTGTGGGTTACGGTACAATCTTCAAGAAGAAACAGTCGATTTCCATCTATTTCAAAACCATAATAATCGTCTACTTTATCATATTCGACCTTAATTCCGGTAACTTTCCAGTCTACAGTCGACTTCCAAGCTCTCGCTTTTTTTCGCTCGACTTTGGTAGGAATGGAATTCAAATTACCAAAAATTCGCAAACGAAATGCTTCACCTTCGAAACCCGTAGATTTTATCGACGCTTTTTTCTTTTTTAAAGAAGTTCGAAAACCCAAACTATCGCATAAAAATTTAATTTGTCTTACTAACTCTTCATTTTTTTGAACAATTTCGAAACAATTAAATTCATCCGTATAATAGCCATCCGAATCAATCAATCCAGCTAATAATTCTAATCTGTTTTGAGTTGAATTGATTAAAAATACGTGCGGAATGTGTTTGTTTTGGATAACTCCCAACGTTCTCAATTCGGTTTGCAAACATGTGTTGAAATCCTCTGAAGTGTATTTGTTTCTGTTGACAATAGCATAATTAGAAGTTCTATTCTCTTGTTTATATTCTACCAATTCACTTTCTAAACGAACCGCATAATCGTTGAGATAATCAATAATTTCATTATCAATATTTGTAATTCTTTGACTGTAGGAATGACCTTCTCCCAACCACAGTCCCAAATAATAGGGTTCGATGGGTAACTGCTTTTCATCAAATTCAACATTGACTTTATAACCTTTGTAGTTGGATTTAAACTTTTCTGATTTTTCTAAATAATCCTTAACCGTAATATTTAAAACCGTTCCCTTTTCATGACCTCCTTCGTTTCTACTTCTTTTTAAAGATAAAATATGACTTTCATTTACACGGTACGAAATGGCTTTGTTTTGGTGAATCCAATACATTTTTTCGCGACCTCTTGCAATGGATTGTACTTTTCGAGGCGTTGAATCGTCGCCCATTAACAGTTCGTTTTCCGCAATATCTTCTACATTTTTAAGACTTCCGTCGTACATTAAAACTTTGGTTCCTTTGCCCAAACATTTCCCCATCCCTGGACGAGCGGCAATGATAATCAAATCGCTTGGTTGCCAACCGGATGTAACTTTATCAAGGAGTTCAAAACCGGTTGCAATACCGCTCAAACCTTCTTTACCCGCTATTTCTTCGATTCGTTTTTTAGCTTGAATGACTAAACTTTGAGCCGTTTCAGAGCTTCGCTTGATGTTACCTTGTGTAACTTCATACAACTTTGATTCGGCTTTATCGAGTAAATCAAAAACATCTGTGGTTTCGTCGTAAGATTCTTCAATTATTTCAGAAGAAATTTTTATCAAACTCCGCTGGATGAATTTTTGTAAAATAATTCGCGAATGAAACTCGATGTGTGCCGAAGATGAAATTTTTTGGGTGAGTTGAATCAAGTAAAAATCGCCGCCTGCCAATTCTAGCTTGGCATTCTTTTTCAGCTGTGCCGAAACTGTTAATAAATCAATAGGTTGCGTATCTGTGAATAACTGCACAATGGCTTCAAAAATGTGTCTGTGGGCTTCTTTATAAAAAGCGTCAGGCTGAAGAATATCGATTACTTCATCTACCCCTTTTTTGTCAATCATCATGGCTCCTAACACCGCTTGCTCAAGATCGAGGGCTTGAGGCGGGAGCTTACCTTTTTCTAAATTGATAATGGTGGATTTTTCCACTCTAATCGGGTTTATATTTTTGATGTTTTCCATACTGCGAATGTAACTAAAAATAAAAAAGAATGAGCAAGGAGTTATTATGCTGAATTGTTCATAAAAGAACAAATCTTGTTAATAAGTCAAAAAAAAACCGTCTCCTAAGGGTTTCCTTAACGAGACGGAATTGGTATAATTAGAAGAAATTACTCTTTAAATTCGCCCATTTTACTGTATTTATCCATTCTTTTCCACACTAAATCGGATGTTGATAAATCTTTTAATTCATTGAATGATTTCAGGATGTACTCTTGTACGGTTTTAAAGGCAGTTTCACGGTCATAATGTGCTCCACCAAGCGGTTCAGGAATAACCTCGTCTACGAGTTTCTGTTTTTTCATGTCTGTTGACGTCAATTTGAGTGCCTCGGCTGCTTTTTCTTTGTATTCCCAACTTTTCCATAAAATAGAGGAGCACGATTCTGGAGAAATTACGGAATACCAGGTGTTTTCCATCATCAAAACGCGATCGCCTACGCCAATTCCTAATGCACCACCAGATGCACCTTCGCCAACGATTACAGCAATAATAGGCGTTTTTAACCGAACCATTTCGAGAATATTTCTTGCAATAGCTTCACCTTGTCCGCGTTCTTCGGCTTCTAAACCAGGATAAGCACCGGGAGTATCAATAAGCGTAAGTACAGGAATATTAAACTTTTCGGCCATTTTCATCAAACGTAGCGCTTTCCGATAGCCTTCCGGATTGGCCATACCGAAGTTTCTGTATTGACGCGTTTTAGTATTGTAGCCTTTTTGTTGTCCTACAATCATGAACGACTGTCCGCCAATTTTTCCCAATCCGCCAACCATTGCTTTATCATCTTTAAAATTTCTGTCGCCAAAAAGTTCTAAGAAAGTATCGCCACACAAGGCTCGGATGTGATCCATGGTATACGGCCTATTGGGATGTCTAGACAGTTGTACGCGTTGCCAAGCCGTAAGATTTCCGTAGATTTTCTTTTTGGTTTCTTCTAGCTTTTTTTCAATTTGTTTACAAGTAGTACTTACGTCAACATCTGATTGCTGACCAATAATTTGGCACTTGTCTAGTTGGTCTTCAAGTTCTTTTATAGGAAGCTCAAAATCTAAATATTCCATAGCGTTTGTGCATTTTTTTAGTTAGTTGAAGCTACAAAGATAAAATATAAAATGGGGAACGAAAGTATTTTTTTGAAAATTGTCTTGTACCACCAGCTTTAAAGGCGATACTGCAAGACTGTAAGTTTTTGCCTTTGGTTGGCAATGAAATAATTTCTGAATCACCATACAAAACTATATGCTGCACAATTCTAAGAATGCTTAACGCAATTAAAAACTTTTCTATCTTTTTTTGAAAGGAATCAAAATAAATACCTATTCTAAATTTTAAAAAATAATAAATCAAAACCCTTTCAAATAAAACTGAACCATTTGTAAAACAATTACAGCACTGTATTTGATGGTGAATTTTAAAATCGTGTGAGGTACATTTCTGCTAGTCGTAAAAGTACAAACAATAGCATTCCTAGACCTAATTTTAGCCCCTGTTTTTTGAATGAAGAAGCTTTTCTCTGCTGATAAAGGAGCTCTCTAATGGCAGCCACTAATTGCTCTTTGTTCAAAATTAAAATAATCACAATCATCGTTTGATAAAATAGTGCAGCCCTCAAAGCACCTACATGTACCTCAAATACAATGTCTTGAATAATGATGTTAATTAATATTGTTGAAGTAAATAAACAACCGATGAGTCTCGTTTTTTTAAAAAAAATCAGGGTTGCGCCAAGAAGTTCGAGTATCCCTAAAAGTACTGCAAAGGTAAAGGAATAACCGTAAAATGCCCACATGAGCTCCATTCCTGTTAATTCAGAAACTGACTTTTGAATACTGGCTGCACCATCAAATTGTACTAGTTTTCCTGCCCCATAAACCAGCATTCCTAAAACCACTACCCAACTCATGGCATTTTCGACTATATCAATGATATCATTTTTATTTATTTTCATGATAGTTTAGTTCATCATTGTGTTCGTCTCTACTCTATTCGCTTGATGCATTGCAAAATATCGCACAGCTTAAGTGTGCAAGAAAAAAACTAGCGCGGTGTTTACTAATCCTGAGTTCAGTATAAAAGCCTAAACTAGGTTCAAACAATTTTAGTCTCATTTGCCTCCCTAGTTCTTACCTGACTATTTTTAAGAGCCTTTTCTTTCTACCGTTTAACACACTTCAATTACTATCTGTGCATCGGAAAGCGGTTTAGTACCTGCTCTTGAAAGCCGATACTGATGGACCTTCCATCATCTTCTATACAGCATTGACTAACCTACAATCGTTAGTCATTCACAGCACACCTTGGCGAAGTCTGGGATTATAAGTACGAATGTTCAAATTTAGCACAATGTTCATAAGAATTCCAAATGCTCAATTCAGCTCTGAAGCCCAGCTTTTGCCAAGCTGCTGTTGTGCGTTCGTTCATTTTCATTTCGTTTCTTCGTTTAATAATCTCTCAAGTCCTTCGTCTGCTACGTCAACAACGTGAATTTTATTTTCCTCAGTGTAAAATTCTTTATAGTCGTCAAGTAGTTCGTTTAAGTCCATTCCGTTTTTTCTGATTGTTGTCAGAATTTCAAGTTTCTTTTCAATTGTCGTGTGATTATACTCACTTGAAAATGGGTCAAACAATGTTCGTAAAGTTCGGTGTTTCCATAAACTTCCTTTTGCAAATATGGTGTCTAATTTCTGTTGATAGTGCATATGTTATGGTTTGTAGTCATTAAAAAAGTTGAATTCATCTATAATTGGATATCCTCCTGTCTGTTTATTTCGGTGTCTTGTTTGATAGTTTAAATACGTTTCGTAGTCGTCAATTTTGCTCCAAGCATTGGGATTTTTTTCGTCAAACATTCCTTTCTGCACATAGCTGTCAATTGGGATATGGAAATATTTTGCGTTCCTTTCAATTCCTTCAATTCTTTTGTCGCCTAATAATAGCCAATATTTCAAAGTCATATTTATCCATTTTTGAGCTTGTCCATATTTTAGTTCTGTCCAAGTAGTAATTAGTTTTTCGCAACTCAATTTATGGAAGTTGTCAAAATCTTCTTGTGAATTGAAATCGGTTTGTGTCGTTTTGTTTAATTGTGTCAATATGAAATTTTCTGCATTTGCTTTCAGTGTTGACCTGTTGTCATTTTGAATTTTTAGTGTTCTACTGAAATCTAAAAATGCTCTTTTAATTCCTGCTTTATAAAACCCCTCACTGTCGTCAAAGTAAAGGCGAATAAAAAAGTTCTCTCTTAAATTATCTGTCAATATTGAATTCATTTTTCTGTCGTTGGTTACGGTTTGCTGAATGACGCACAACGTCAGGCTGTGAAAAACCTCACACCCGAGCGATAGCGAACTGACGAAGTAATCCATCTAACAAACATACGAAATAGTTTGGTTGAACCAGTGAAAAGTTGTATTTTTAGACATGCAACATATCCAAGGAATCTCTCGCCACTAGATACAAGTGGGCAACTTAGAAGCTGATATTGTGTTAAAACTTCAATGGAAAACACAACAAAACCAACTTTATTTTACTTCAAAAAAAAGAGTACTCTAAATCCTCATGAAATTTACTCAAACAACTTACCAATAACTCCATAAGGATGACCGACTTTTGACGGTTCCGGCCTGTCCGCCGTGGCAGATTCAACAAGGGGTTCATTACTTCGTCCGTTCGGCTATCGCCTCGGGTGTTCGGCTTTCAGCTGCAGGGAAGCTTTAGCTGTTAGCGGTAGGCGTTATTATCCGAACAATAAATTTACTCTTTTCCCAAGTCCAAATTCAAAAATTCTGTATAAAGTTGAAAGTTGAATATCGCATTTCCCATTTTCTAGTCGCGAAATATAACTTTTTTTGGTTCCAACTTTTTTTGCAAGTTGTTCCTGTGTCATATTCGCTTCTTTACGTGCTTCTTTCAACATTTCGCTAATTACAAAATACTGTGCTTTCTCTTCAAAGTTGTCACGTTTTTCAGATCCAATTTTTCCGTATTTAATGTCTAATAACTCGTCAAAGTTTTTAGCATTTTTTATATTTTCTTTGTTCATTACTTTTCCTTTTTGGTATTAAAATATTCTTCTTTAAGTTTCAAAGCCAATTCAATTTCCTTTTTTGGTGTTTTTTGAGATTTTTTCTGAAACCCATTAAATAAAACTACTAAATTTCCTTTGTCAAAGCAACAAAATATTCGATAAATGTTACTTTCAAATTCAATTCTAATTTCATAAAGTCCATCAGTTCCCGTCATATGGTCAAGGAATTTTTTTGGAACATTTTGAACGGTTCTTATAATCTTAAAAACATATTCAATTTTTTCTTGCACTTTTTCGGTCTGCTCCAAATAGAAGTCGACGAAATAGTGTTCGTGGAAAATTATATGCCTTTCAGTATTGATTTTACAAAGTTAACTCAAAAGTTATCAATGCGCAAATTTTTCTACAATTTTTATTTTTTTGGACGACTGTTGTAAAACGCTTATCGCTAATCGCTAATCGGGTCAAGCAAGGGAATTGCACCCCCACTTTCCCACAGAACCGTGCGTGAAAGTCTCCCTTCACACGGCTCTTCGTATTGACAAATCACAAAAATATTTCTATTTTATGGATATGCCCAACAAGAAATGCAAATCTGCATCTACTCCTGCACTGCCTTTGTTTGCCTTGACCTTGCGATAGGCTTCCCGAACCATGTCTTTGGTTATCGGAATGGGTTTTGATTTTGTTTCAAATAAGTCCGTCATCTCCGCCGCGGCGGATTGTTTAAATAATTGAAACTGTATGTCTGTCGTTCTTCGCTCCACGCTCATTACAAGCCTTTCATCACTACTACAACGACATCCGTCATCCTTATAAACATTGATACTATAAGCCTTGTGGGTAGTGCCCACTTGTGCCGTTCTCTTTGCATTTTATAAGGACTTCCTGAGTTCCGTATAAAAGCCTAAACTAGGTTCACACCTGCTCAATTGCGTTTGCCCTGTAACCAATAGTCAAGCTCCCGTTACAGCTTTTCACTTGTAGCAAAGAATACAAGCTTTTGACAAAATGTAGCCACCCTCACACAACTTCAGCACAGGTTCACTCGCGTTTGTCTCCCTAATTCGTACCTGACTGTTCTAGACAGCCTTTTCCTCTTTCCGTTCAATACCTATCCATTACTTTCTAAGCACCGAGAGGCGGTTTAGTACCTGCTCTTGAAAGCCGATACTGATGGACCTTCCATCATCTTCTATACAGCATTGACTAACCTACAATCGTTAGTCATTCACAGCACACCTTGGCGAAGTGGCGGATTTTCAGCACAAAATTTCAATTGAAAAACTAAACTTGAACCTTGCACTAAACTGTCATAGAAGCACTGCACCCGCCATTTTGCAAAACCGATGTTAGCACTTCGCCCTTCTTTTCTGTCGTGTTTGTTAGTTGTCATTTCGTGTCTGTCTTTGTGCCTTGGCTTGGTGGCTCTTTTGCAAAACTTGGCTTTAGCGTGGACTTGTGCGGTTTTGCAAATGTGCCACCAAATGCGTGGGCTATTCTGCATCGTTTATTGCAATTATTATTTCATTAAAAAGTTGGTTATGTGATTGCTGAAATTTTATCAATTGAGTTCTTGAACTTTCCGAAAATGTAACCTTGTCTGAATTGTATTGAGCCATAAAATCGTGATTGTTTGTAATCAAGTCGGGAAGTTCAATTTGATAAGGCTTCAACTTATTTTTGTCAATTTTATATTTTGTGTTAATAAGTGCCATTAGGTCGTCAATCTTGATGTTCATTAACTTAAACCAAGGAATAACACGGTGAGGATGAGTGCTGTTTGAGTACAAGTTATTCAAACAGGTTTTATATTCATTTCTGATGTCCTTGATTTCGTTTATGAAATGGTCTTTTAAAACTCTTTTGTTCGTCAACTTATTTTGAATTGTTCTAACAATCCAATAAGCTAAAACTGCATTTACTATTACTCCCAATAATGCAATCCAGTCAGCAGCTTCTAACGAACAAAAGAAACTTAAACAGCAGCAGGTTGTTCCCATATTTCAAATTTTAGTTCGTTATTAATTAGTCTATACCAAGCTTCGTGATTGGCTGTCACTTTTGGCTGTTGTTTATTTTTTCGTCTTGTTTCCCATTGCGGAAAAGTTTGATTTAAAATCATATCCTTCCAATGTGGCTCTTGTTCTGATATGATTTCGATTTTAGATTTTACTACATCTAATGTGAAATCATAGACTAAATTTCCAAAAGCCTCATCTAAAAATGAAGAAGCATAACCAGCCGTAGCGTCAAGATTTACGGTTAGTTTTTCATTCTTTTCGTATGCTTCTTTAAATGCTTTATTTAAAACATTATGGTAGAACTTTTCACCCGACTCATCACTGATGTTGCAGTGTCTTAATGCTGGAAATTCCGAGAAATCTTCCAATACGCTTATTGTTTTCATTGTGCTGATATTAATTTCGTTAAACAATCATTTGTCATTTCCCACTGGTAGAATGTTCCTTTAAACCTTGGTGTTCCTCTTTCAAATTCTTTTGAAAGAGAATCATTGTCAAAATGCAAAATTACATTGTTGGTTAAGACTTTTAAGTTATTAATTGTGCCTTGCTTGAAGTTTGCTTTTACGGCTGGCAAACCTTTATTTCTGTTATCCTCCTTGGTGGTTGAACCATATTTTTTGTCAAATGCACCTTTGAGAATTTCATCATTGGATTTGAATACCTCAAAAAACCTTTTCGTAAATCGTCTGTACAAAGATTCTAAAATACCTTTTCCAACATCCGTAACGGTAAATATTACTCGGTCGTCTCTGTACTTGACACCTAAAAGCCATTGCTTATTATCTGTTCCACTCCACTCAATGGAGTTGCCACATATTTCTAAAATTATAGTACGCAATGGCTGACAGTATTTTTCAACGCCTGTTAAGTGACCAACGATTTTTTTAATTAACAGACTTATTTTCCTGCTTTCTTCATCCGACAATCTTCCACAACCTTTTTCAAAAAACATTAATTCAGATTTCGGTGCTTTGGGGAATGGTTTGCCGTTATCATCGTATAAATTATTTAAGTAACCCGATTCAATCATATAGTTTTTGCATTGTGTATTGTCAGGTAAGAAACTTCTAAGAATTACACCTTTGAATTTTAAATCATCCCCAATAGCTGTTAGAATACTGATTGTGCCATAATCTATTTGAGTAACATCTTTAAGTGAAAGAATTACAAATTCGATTTTACCCCTTTTGCTTCTGTATTCTTCACTCCGTAAATCACGAAAGAACTCCAAACATTTATCTGTGTTTTCAATTAGCCTTAAATCGCTTGGTGCAATTACTGGCATTTTTATATCGTGTGCCTGATGCTTTTGTTTGGCTTTCTTTTTTGGCTTTCCTTTTCTCTTTGCTCGTTCTTCAGCAAGACGTTCCTTGCGAAGTTTCTTTTCAATTTTTAGAAGTCTTCGCTTTTGATAGGCTTTATATTTTGGTGTAGTATAAAGTTTCTTCATTGCTATACTTCTTCTCCAACTGGTTCTTTCCTCAACGCCTCTCTCAAAACCTGTTGCAGTAATTTTTCATTTTGTGATTCACTTTGTTTAATGCTAGATTCCAACTCATTGCAATACTGCATTAGTTCATCTAATTTTTGAACAATACGGTTCTGTTCTTTCAATGGTGGCATTGGAAATAATACATTTTTCATATCGCCAAGAAGCAAGTTATTTATTGCAGAACCTCTTGAAGTTTTAAGTAGTTTTGGTGTTTCAAATTTTATAAAGTACTCAATAAACCTCATTGAAGTATGATGATTCAATACTTTAAGTATTGCAACACTTTTTTGAAATGTTGTTTTTCTTGTTAATTCATTATCAGGTGCAAATGCGGTTTTTCCAATAGTTGCTCCTGTATTTACAACACATAAGTCGCCCGGTTCTAAATTGGTTCTTCTATGTGTTTCAATGAAGTCTTCATAGGTAATTTGTCTTGCATTATCGTAAATAAATTTGCCGTTTTGTATATCTTTTGCAGATAAGAAATAATACCCAGAATCTTTTTGGTCTTTGGAGTCACCGTGCTTCCCATCTGTAAGTAAGGTTGTAATTTCCCCCAACCTACACCACACCCAATTTTCAGGAATTTCAAAAGGAATTTCTTCGGGTTTGATGGGTGGTAGTTCTTTTTCCTTTTTGAGTTTCTTTTCAGCAATCAGTTTTTCTTTTTCGGCTTTTATTTTCTTTAGCAATTCACTTGCTGGTTCGTCTTTGGGGTTTTGCTCAACCAATTTGCCTTGCACCGCATCTTGCAATAATTGGTGACGGAGTTTTTTTACTAATGTGAGTTGGTGGGTTAGTTCGGTGGAGATTGCTATTGAATTATCTTTTTTACTTGACAATTCTTTTACAATTTTCTCCTGCTCATCAATATCTGGAAATGGAATTTCTATTTCTAGTATTTCTCTTTCGTGAATAGATTTTTGTGCAGAACCAGTAGTTTGAATTTTGTTTAGTTCATCATAAAAATACGGGGACTTCAAAAGGAATTTCAAATATTCTAAATTGATTCCTTCAATAGAAAACATTGGCATATTTTCAGTGGCAATGCATCCATCAACCTCTAACGGAGCTATACCAATAGAACCATCCTGTACACCTTGTCTTACAAACATCAGTGTGTTTGGATATTTTTTAAGGTCAATTTTAAATTGCCTCTTACGCCCAATTTCTTTACCCATTTTAGTGCCACGAAATGTTACACCATCATATTTTGAAATAGTCACCTGCTTGTATTCAATATCATTTTGAACTAGGTGCTCAATTCGGTATTGTTTTAAAATTTGCTTCAACTTTATTTTCTTCCAACTCATTTCACAGACTGTTTAAGTTGGTTCAACAATTGGTGGCTTTTATCAAAAGAAGCATTCAACATTTCTATTAATTCCGCACTGCTGTATTCCTTTTCTTCTTCGGGTTTGGTTGGGTTTTTTATATCTAAATCATAACCCCGTTCAATAATGGTTTTAATATTTACTTTCCAAGCTATGTCGCTTTCCTTACGTTTATTCCACCACTTTTTAATGGGTTCAAATTCTTTTACTTGTATGGGTCTGGTTTTGCTGTATGCCTTGTAATCTTCGGGCATACGGTGTTCGTAATACCAAATGTCTTTGGTGGGTTTGCCTTTGTCAAAAAACAATAAGTTGGTAGCCACTGTTGCATAAGGTTGAAAAACCGAATTAGGTAAACGTACTATTGTATGCAGATTGCATTCTTCCAAAAGTCTTTGGCGTATGCGTTGTTTAACCCCATCGCCTGTTAAACTGCCATCAGGCAAAACAATTCCTGCTCGTCCGTCTTGTTTTAGCAAGTGAATCATTAAAATTAAAAACAAGTCGGCACTTTCTTTAGTACGGAACGTTTGTGGAAAATTGGTTTCGTTGTTGTTGGCTACTATGCCTCCAAATGGCGGATTTGCTAATATTACATTTACTCGGTGCTTTTCGGTAAAGTTGCTCAAGGGTTGGTCTAGAGCATCACCAAATTTGATGTTTGGGATTTCAATGTCGTGTAAAATTAAATTGGTAGTTGCCAACAAATAGGGTAAAGGTTTGTATTCCCAACCTGCAATGTTTTGTTCAATGCTTTTGCGTTGTTCTACATTTTTGGCTTGTTTTTTTAAATGCTCAATGGCACAAGTTAAATAGCCACCAGTTCCACAAGCAGGGTCAAGTACTTTTTCACCCAATTGAGGATTGATTGTTTCGGTAATGAATTGCGTGATGGCACGTGGAGTATAAAACTCACCGCTTTTGCCAGCACTTTGCAATTCCTTTAAAATAGTTTCGTACAATTCACCAAAAGCGTGGCGGTCTTTGGCAATGTTAAAATCAATTTCATTAAGCTTATTCAACACTTTACGAATATTGATGCCGCTTTTCATATAGTTGTTGTTGCCTTCAAATACTTCACGAACTATAACTGCTCTTTGGTTTCCTGTGCTTAAATCTAAATTGCGAAGTGCAGGAAACAATTGTCTGTCCACAAACTCTAACAATTCATCACCCGTCATTCCTTCATCATCTCCAGCCCAATTGCCTTTTTCTTTCACCCAATGAAATTTGTCGGGAATGGGAGATGTGTATTTGTCGTCCAGTAATTCTAATTCTTTGTCCTTATCCGAAAATATTTTCAAAAAAAGCATCCAACCCAATTGCTCTATGCGTTGTGCATCGCCATTCAAGCCTGTGTCTTGCCACATGATATTTTGAATACTTTTTATTATGCCTGATATGTTGCTCATTTGTTTTTTTTATTTTTTTTAAGGACTTAAATGACTTTCACGACAATAATTTAAGTCGTGCGAGTCGTTATTGTCCTTTGTTTCTTATATTTAACCTTGCCTTAGTCATTTTTTCCTTTAGCCCACCTTCATTCATAAAAGCTATTTCCAAAGCTTTTATTTGTTTGCTAAGTAAATAACTTACTACTGCAATTAATCCTATCATTACATTGGCACAAATTTCGGGGCTTTCATTTTCTATTCCCTTTTTAAATGTTTCATAAGTAGCATTTGGTATTTTGTTCAACTCTCGAAGTCTTGCAACTAGCTTATGCTCCTTATCCCAAATAGGTAATTTGTTTGTTCTTAAAAAATCTTGGAAGTCAATTTTCAATTCTTCTAGTGAGGCTCTAGCCACATTAGTTAATTTTATTTCCATTTCTTTAGAAGTACCAGATGCCATACTGGCTTCAACAATATTTTGTTTTCCACTTCTTGCGGCTTGCACCATCTGGTCAATGGTGCGGTCATATTTTTGAAAAAATCGTTTTGTAAAGTAGATAGTTCCATCATAAATAATCTCAGATTTCTGGTAAGATATCAGATTCTTATAACCTCCGTGTAATGGTATAAATCCCTTATTATTTTTGTTTTCTTCTTTCATTCTTCTTTGTGACTTTAGGGACTTTTGTGACATGTTATTGTCGCAAGAGTTACAATAGTCCCTATTTGTTGGTTACGCTGTTTTATAAAGTTCAATTTCTAATTCTTTTACGGCTTGCAAATATTTTTCTTTGCTTCCAAACTCGTTGATGATTTCAATTGGTGAACCAAATTCATCAAACGGATTTACTCTCAATACTTCTATGCTTTCAATGTTTGTGATTCCTTCATCAGCATATTTGTCTAGCAGTGCTTCCAACACTTTTTTGGCTTGGTCGCCATACTTGGTAAAGTAGTTACGCTTTTTTACGTTGTTGGCTCTTTCTTGTCGTGTTAATGGTGGTTGGTCAAACGCAACGTGACAAATCAAATCGAACAAATCAACTTCTTTATTTACGGCATCATACAAAGCTTCAACCATTACGCCTTGTTCTTGCAATTCAGCAATGATGGCTTCTTTGCGGTCGGTAGTGTTCCATTTATTTAAAAATTCATCCAAGGAAGCAAAGTTTTCTTTGATGATTTCTTTGGTATGGTCTTTTAAACTTGTAGTGATGGGTTTTCCGTGTTGGTCGAAATACATTTCACGACTTACCAATACTGAAACGTCTACACCGTTTACATAAATTTTTTCTCTTTTGGCTTCGGGGTCTCTTGCTACCCAATTGCCACCTAATTTGGAACCGTCAGGATAGCGGATAGTTGCCTTTTCAAATTTGATTTCTTCGCCTGTAGCTTCGTCTAAAACGGTTACGGTGTTTTCTTCTTCCTCAATTACAACGAGTGATAAATCTTCGTCTTGCGAAACTGGTTTTACTCGAATTGGGTCGCCATCAAAATCTTTGTCGGCAAACAAATCTGTTGCATTTCTAAAATCGAGAATAGTGAAATAGAGTTTTCCGTATTCTTCATTGATACGAGTTCCTCGTCCAATGATTTGTTTGAACTTGGTCATAGAATTGATGTTGGCATCTAACACAATTACTTTACAAGTTTGTGCATCAACACCAGTAGTCATCAATTCAGAAGTGGTCGCAATGACAGGATATTTTTCTTCAGGGTTTATGAAATTGTCTAACTCTCTTTTGCCTTCGTCATTGTCGCCAGTTATTTGCATTACGTATTTGTAATTCTCGGCAACTAAATCAGCGTTTTGTTTGGCTAATGCTGTTCTCATACGTTCAGCGTGGTCAATGTCCACGCAAAACACAATCGTTTTTGCAAAGCGGTCGTAACCTTTTAAAAACTCGGTTAGCTTTTTTGCAACTAATTCTGTCCGTTCTTCAATAACTAAATTGCGGTCAAAGTCCGTACGGTTGTAAATTCTATCTTCAACAGGATTGCCGTCTTTGTCGGTTTTGCCTTGGTCTGGTCGCCAACCTTCGGCATCCACATTTAAGCCAACTCTAACCACACGATAAGGAGCAAGGAAACCATCGTCAATTCCTTGTTTCAAAGAATAAGTATAAACAGGGTCGCCAAAATATTCGGTGTTGCTAGTTTCTTTGGTTTCCTTTGGTGTGGCGGTTAAGCCAATATGTGTAGCGTTTTTGAAATAGGATAAAATTTCTCTCCAACTGCTGTCTTCTTTGGCACTTCCTCTGTGGCACTCATCAATTACAATCAAGTCAAAGAAGTCTGGCGAAAATTGTTTGTACACATTCGCATCTTCGTCTGAGCCTGATAAACCTTGATACAAAGCCAAATAGATTTCATAGCTTTTATCAATTTGTCGGTGTTTTACCACCGTCATTTTATCTTTAAAATGTTTGAAGTCGCCTCTGCGAGTTTGGTCAATCAAAGCGTTTCGGTCGGCTAAAAACAGAATACGTTTTTTTGCTCCGCTTTTCCAAAGACGGTGAATGATTTGAAAAGCCGTATAGGTTTTTCCTGTGCCTGTTGCCATTACCAATATAATTCGGTTCTGTCCGTTGGCAATGGCTTCAACTGTTCTGTTTACTGCAATTTGTTGGTAGTATCTCGGTTTGCGGTTGGTTCCGTCAAAATAATAGTCTTGCGAAGCAATCTTTTCAGCCGTTGGCGTTGTGATGCCTTTATATTTTTTGTATTTCTCCCAAAGTTGTTCGGGAGTAGGGAAGTCGTCAATACCAATTTCAGTTTCAATATTTCCATCTGTTGCGGTGCGGTCGTGATATAAAAAGCCGTCACCGTTGCTGCTGAAAACACAAGGAATGTCGAGTATTTGAGCATAGTCCAAAGCCTGTTGAATTCCTGCTCTTACTGAATGTTTGTTGTCTTTAGCTTCAATAATTGCAATTGGAATATTGGGTTTGTAATATAGAATGTAGTCAGCCCGTTTTTGATTTCCTCTTGCTGTCAGTTTACCTCTAACATATATTTTCCCGTCCGTGAACGAAACTTCTTCCAATAGCTGTGTCAGTTTATTCCAGCCCGATTTTTCGACCGCAGGAGTAATAAACTTCGTGCATATATCACGTTCAGAAAGTGTCTTTTTATCTATCATTTATTCATTCAAATACATTATTGCAAAATACGGATTATTGTCGGTGCGTTGGCAAAAAAACGGCTCTTTGGGTTTTGCGAAGGGTTGGCTTGTGTGTCGGGCAAAACCCAATGTGCCGTTTGTGCGGCTGGCTAAAATTGTTTTTAAAAAATGCTGGTCGGCAAAAAAAATAAAACACGGAGCGTTGGGCTGTCGTGCCGGAAAAAAGTCCGTTGTTAAGTTTATATGTCGTCCTGTCGTTTCGATAATTGTCAGTTAGTTTAATGGTTGTTGTGTCGTCTGTTACGCTTGCCTATAACGGGATTCAGCTATACGCAGGCAGGGCATTTTACCACTGAACTTCCTACGAAGAACTGAACTTTAAATTTACCACTTTCCAGTCCTACGAAGCACGAAACCCCTGCTTGCGTATAGGTGATGTTATGCGGTCGGCTTTCTATTCCCACGTTTTTGTTTTTAGTTGTTCTGCAATCATTTTTATGTCGTCTGGCACTTCGTTCAATACGTTTTCAAGGTTAAAAAATCTAACCCTGAAAATTCCGCCTGGGCTTGTCTTTTTAAAGTCAGTTTGTGTAAAGTCGGAAAGAAGGAAAAATCGATGATCTTTTGCTACACCCCAACCTTCGTCAATTGACTCTTTTATGGCTTCAATTAGTTTTTGCTCTTGTTCCTTTGTTACTGGATGTTTTGAGTTCTTTACATTAAGTCCATTTACTTCGTCCCAATCAGCTTGAATCATATTTTCAACAAGGCCGATGTATCTTACCGATTTCCATTTGTAAATGCCAAGGTATTTGAAGTCGCTGTAACCCCTTGATGCCAAGTCAAAGTAAAATTGATGTTTAATATTCAAGTCATAAGATTGTCCACAAGCCATTGCTCTAAGAACATTATTGCTACGTGGCATTAAACCCATTCCTATACAGTAACTTTCAAAATGTTCATTAAGTCTTTGGAGATAATGTTCAAATTGATAATTGTTTGCAAGTTCTTTTAATTGGTCAACCAAATCTTGATAGGTAACAGACTGAAAGTTAATTTTCCCAAGGTCTTTTAACTCACTTAATCTATTCTCGATTTTTACAATCTCTGTCTGAGAGTATTTTGTTGAGCTTAGGTGTATAAGCAATTTGTATTCATTAGGGTCAAAGCTTTTAGAATACTTCACCAATTTGTTTATCCATTCCAAACCGTGCAGTTTGGTCTCAATTATAATTTTTGAGGCTTTTATTTGAATATGTCCGTCAATAATTCCATTTCCACGATTTCCAACTTGCTGTCTGAAAGAAGGTATTACTTCATACTGGTCAGAATCTTCAGTTAGTCCTTTTATGTACTCTTCATAATACTTTGGGTTTATTTCATAAAGGTTGGACAACATCAAAAGGACATTGTTCGTTACTGTGTTTTCTCCTTGTGAGTAATGTTGAAACTGATTTAATACTGCCATTCTTTATTGTTTTATTTGGGTGCGGTTGTTTTCTAAGCTGTTTGCCAACGGTTTGCAGCTACAAGAAGTTGGCGATTTTTACCACAAATGTTCATACGAAGAACGAATGTTTGATTAAACACAAAACTGTCATACGAAGCACTAAACCGCCAATTTCTTGTAGGTGCTGTTAGCGGTTCGTGCTTCATTTTCGGTCGTGTCGTGTCTACTCATATTTGTTAATCTTGGTGCGTTGGATTGGTGGCTCTTTTGCATTTTTTTGTTGGGCTTTGTGTGTTAGGAAAAAATGCAAAAGAGCCACCAAATGAGGTGCTTTTATTTAGTCGCGTCAAACAATGCAGGTGTTTTTATTCGAGCTTTATTAGTTCGTTTGTCCATGAATAATTCAATTCCTTCCATTTCACTCAAGATGGTTTTTACACCGTCTTTATCTATATTCTCTTTCTTTGTTTTAAGTTCCTTTACTAATTCAGTTAAACTACAAGCTCCTTTATTTTTTAATGCTGTCAAAATTATTTGTTGATGCTCATTTAAGACTATTGAAACACTATTTTCTTCAGTTTTAGTGACCTCAACCAATGGGTCATTAACTACAGTGTCATTTTCTTTAATTGTTTTAGGTAGAATATCGGAATTTGTTTCCATTGGTGTAGTTGCTAATTCCTCAACTATAATTTCTGATTCTACTTTAGTAATAATCTTGTCTTCTTGAATAATTGTTATTGGTTTATAACTTTTGAAAAACTTAAGATTGCTCTTTAAGTAAAAATAATCATAACAGTTACCATAACCCAGATAAGCACCAAGCCATAAAACTAATTGCTGGCATTCTGTTTTGTACAAAGGGCTGTAATGTTTTATTAGTTTTTCTAACGATGTCTTTTCTATATTTTGATTATTGTCATTAAACTCATCTATAATTTTCAGAAACATTGGAATTACAATAAAATATTTTACATCCGTGTCTGAAAGATTATCAATAAATTTCTTTGCTCTATCGTCTTTTTCCAAAATGACAATAATTTCTTGCAAATTACATTCTGGTTTGTTAATCTTTATTTCCTCTAGTAATTTATAAATTTCTGTCTTTTCTAATATTTCCTGGTTATAAGACAGGCTCTTGTTTATTAGGGCTTTTCTTGTCAAAATTTCTGATGTACGATAGAAATACCCCAAAGTAGTTAGAGGGTAATATGCTTGGTAAACATATAGAAATACAAAGTCAATTATACTTGATTCAGATTGCAAACTATTTAGCTTGTTTCTTTTACGAAACTTGTATGCTGCTCGAATTACTTCGTCATTTACGGTTTTGCTGCTTTCAAATATATTCTTGAAAATGGACATTAAACAGGCGATGCCATTTTTTGAATCAGACAGAAAAAAAGCATCATTTATTTTAGATAATAATTCTGCAGAGAAAATAGGTTTAGAGAATTCAATTTTAGAATGTTTGAATGTAACTGCTTTGTAACATTCATCTGAAATTGGGAATACACTTTCGATATTATAAATATTTAGAAGTATTGTTTTTTCTTCGGTGTTAAAATCAGCGAATACTTCTAAAACCAAGTACTCTTCATCATATTTAAATTGAATATATTCAATAAATGTTTCAACTAGGTTTGATTGAACTAATTCAAAATCGTCACTATGTTCGACTACCAAACATTGGGGTATGAGTATCTGACCAAAATTAATTAATTGGTTAAACTGTTCATTGGTTATAGGGCAATAATATTTTTTCATACTTTAAAAACCTAAGTCAATTTCTTCGTTATCTTTTTGGTTCGTTCTCGTTGGTTGTATTTCAATTTTGGTGATGTCAATTGATTCATCTAATGTTAACATTTCAATTTTTGAGTGAAGATTCCCTGTATATGAAATACATAAATTCTTTTTACTTCTTGTCATTGCCACCATCAGTAATACATCAGGTTTGTATTTTGAAATGAATAAATCCCAAGACATAAAAGGTAAAAATACGTTATTGAAATCTAGACCTTTAGAACTATGGTAGGTCATTAAAATAGCATCTTTGTTTTTCTCAGCTTTTTCGAGACTTCCATTGCCATTGCCCACATATTGTAATCTAATATTGTTTGATTTAAAATGAGAATTCAAGTTTTCGAAATCGGGATTATCACCAAAACTATTCTTTTTTTCTACCCAAAGAGGAGCATTCTTACGTTTTAATATTAACTGTGAAAATTTAATCAAATCAACCTGAGTAGGAATTAAAATTACACTTGTTTCTTGTCTGTCACTTGATGAAGAGTCGGGACCTTTCAGAGCTTCTTTGTATATATATTCTACCTCATCTTCTTCTTTATTGGATTGGCATAATAAAATTGACCTGTCAGGTGGTGTAAATTCTCTGTTCGCACTCCAAATATTTGTTGATGGTAATAGTTTCTGAATTGCATTAATAATTGTTCTAGTGACACGATGGACATAATTCAATCCAATTTCATTTGCATTAAGAATTATACCAATTTGATCTGTGTCAACTCGATTAGGCCAAATTGATTGGTTTGAGTCTCCTGCTACTACTATTTTTCCGTTTGGCTTTAGTCTATTCTTCATTAACCCCAATGTGCTTTCCGGTAAATCTTGAACTTCATCACAAAATATGTAGTCATATTTTTGCTCATTTGGTTGTTTTTCAAATTTAAAGTACGTTATGACAGGGATTGTAGTTGGTATTCCCAATTCATTCATTCCCGTTTTGAACATATCTATCATTGACCATGTATAAACAACAACACAGGTTTGAGTATTCGGTTTATCCCTTAATATTTTTCTAAGTTTGTGTATCAATAAGACAGATTTTCCGCTGCCAGCAAATCCCTTAATCCACATATTTTTATCAATATTACTATTGAAAATTTCTCTTTGATTTGGGTCGAGTTTAGCCTCGTCAATCATCCATGCCATAATATTAGAATTTTATTAGTCCTTCGTTATTTTTTGATTGAGTCAAATTCTGCTCGTTCCATAAACCAACCACTTTGCTTTTTGGCTTACTTTCTCTAATTAGTTGCGCCAGATCTGTCTTCCCTAACTCGTCTGCACATGATTCAAACCAACTGAATTCCCAATCTTTCAGTTTGTTATTATCAAATTTTGCCTTATAATTATTAAATGCCTTTTCGATTAAAGCCATTCCATCACCTTTATTTTTCTTATTCTGCAATTTTCCTTTTTCAAATAAGGCTTCTGGGTCATTTGGCTCCAACTTAAGAACTGTTTCGAGCATTTCAACAAATTTGCTAGGGTCTGTACTTTTATATTGTAGCGCCAAGTTAAATGCTACTGTTGAATTCGCAGGATTCGATTCGTATGCTTTCTCATAATATTCAATAGCTTTTTCTTTAATTCCAGCACTAGAGAACAATACCCCTATTTCATTTAGATTTGAATTATTAGGATACAGGTCGTTCATTTCTTCTAAAGTTTGGGCAGCATGCAAATCCATACCAGCTAACTTATAAGCTTGGTAAAGATTACGGTATCCGTCTGTAGTTGGTTTTCCACCATTTCTTTCAGCCTCTAAATTGAACTGCTTTTCTGCTACTAAAACTGCTCTTTGTTCAGTCGTTAAATCGCCAGAAGATAGCGGATACAATGGTTCACATCTCATCTCTTGGTCTTTAATAAAAGCCCTTATGTTCAGAATTTTATCTGCATTAATTTCAGCAACCACTTTCACAGTTGTGCCTTTCGGATAATATTTCCCTTCTGGCACATACCATTTAAAATTAAATAACATTTTCTCTTTATTTTCAATGAAGATTGGCAGCTCAATAATTTCTTGATTATCATTAGCTATTTCCAAATCTTCGATTTTATGTAATTCACTAGGAACCTCTGTGCCAGAAGATACCAAGGTAATAGGCCCCTGTTTCGTAAGTAACAAAATTGGCTGACTTGTTATCGGTTGAATTAGATTTTTGTTAAACCCATTAAAGATTAAAGAATGTATTGCAGCTCCTTTTGAAACATGGGTTTGTAAATCTGTTGGCACTATCATTTGAGATTCATTGAAATATTTTTTCACAGCACTTCTGATAAATGGATTTTTTGAACTACCCCCTATGAATAGGACATAATCTATACTATCATTTAACAATTTTCCTTTACTCATTGCTGATTTAATAGGACTAAATATAGTTTCAAATCTTTTGTTATAAATTGATTCAAAAAGTTTAACGGATTCGTTTTTTGAAACATATTTGCCTACATCACAAAAATTACTCATTGCATTACTGAACTGCTCATTGGTTAATTGAGGTTTGCTCAATTTTAGTTTACCTAATCTCGGAATTTCAATTTCTATATCATAGCCTAGTGATTCATGGGTTATAGCTATAGAATGGATAGGCAATATGTTGTCTTGCACAAGTAATCCAATTTTATCGCAAATCATTATTTTGAGTTGTTCTGCCGATTTTAATAATTTTGGTAATATATCTTTCTTAATTTCTCCTTTTCTAAAATCGCTGAGTTTATAACCATTTTGTTTTGCAAGTTGAGGCAAGAGACAATCTAAAGCTAAATATTTATCAATGTCATCTCCTCCAATTTCATAGTATTTGGATATTGATAAGTTTTTAGAATATAATCCTTTCAAACCATTACCAATTTCTAAAATTGAAACATCACATGTCCCGGCTCCAAAATCAAAAACAAGAACATTTATATTTCTATGTTCAGGTACTTTTAAGGGAGAATTCTCAGAAAATGATTGTTCTATGTAACTTAAAAAGGCTGCATTTGGCTCATCTATTAAAGATTGTTTTGTAATCGAAATTCCATTCTGGGCTAATGCATCTATCAGTTCTTTTCTTTGATTTGCCTCAAAGGCTGCAGGAATACTAACTGCATATTGAGTAGTTGCTGGGCAATTGTTTTCTTGAATGTACGTTTGAATTCTCGCTTTAATAAAACCCATAAATAACTTCAAAGCATCCTTAGGATTTCTAATCTTATCTTTTTCGCTTTGTATTTCGCAATCATAATATAATGCTCCAACATCAGTGCCTAATTGAGTTTTGAAGGAATACCAAATATTTTTACCTAGTTTGAAATTAAAATTATGCTTTAAGTCAGCACCTCCCTGTCCATAAATAAATTTATTTTGTCCTAATACTTTTAGAAATGCAATAACTGTCGGAACTTTTTCAGATGTATGATTTTGTCCATTTTCTAAAGCTTGTTTAATAGGAATTGCTTTTGTTGAAAACCGTCCAGTTGATTTGTCAAAATGTGCAATCGAAACTACAGTAGTTGAAGTGCCAAAATCAATTCCAATAAAAGTTGTGGTATTAATGTCAGAATTAGATATTCTAGCAGGTAAAAGGGTGTTAAGTGTAATGTCTGTCATAACTGAATTGTCTTTGGTGCGGTTGGGCAAAAGCAAATGTGGTGCAACTGTGGGTCGGCTTGTGGGAGGAGTTGCACCTCTTTTGATTTTGCTGAAGCGTTGGGTTTTTTCATTTTTTTGTCTGTTGTTTTGATGTTATACTGTCTGTCTTTTAGCATGACCGCTAACGTTCCCGCGCTACAAGCAGTTTGGGACTAAATTAAGCCCTGTTTTCGGGTTTGCCAAATCTTCCAAATACAAGACCAACTTTCCATTAAGCCAAATCCCCAAATTGCTTGTAGCGTGTGTTGGTAGCAGGTTATTTTTTTTGTCAACCTTTAAATGTTTTTTGACAATCCATTTTCTAAAATTTGGTAGATTATTTCATAAAAAGAAATTCACCATTATTATTAAACACCGAAGTCATAAATCCATCTTTTAAAGCACCATAATCATTTTGTGCAACATATTCGACATCAACTTCCCATTTGTCGGTCAATCTTTGATATGTAATTACCATAGATTTTGATTCATAAGTGTATCTATTTTTCACTGCGAACATAGATTGGATATTTGCATTTGTAATTATCTTGTTTAATTTGTCTGCATTCATCTTAGACATTCTGTATAAAGCCGTATCGCAAGCTATAGTAATTTTTGCTGGTTTTTTCTTTTCATCTGCATTATCCAACATTAGTGTTTCCATGCAAAACTTACTGTCTTTAACTGTTTTTATATCTTTTTCAATAAGAAATTCTTTAGCCACTTTTGACTTGTTCATTTTTTTTGTTTTTAAAGAATTTTGAGCATTGCATACACTTATAAATATTAACAAAATAATTAAACTAAACTTTTTCATGATATTTCCTTTTTTTTTCAATTTTACGACCATAACTTGCTACCAACTAGTAAATATACGCAACTTTATGTAACATTTTTCTCTTTGCGCAATCATTTTTCGAAAGTAGTAAAATAAAATCGTACTGTCATTCTATTTCTTGTTTTTTTCTTTTTCAACTAATCGATCTAGCGGGCTTTGTATTTTGTCTACAGCGGTTTTGCCTAGATGGGTATGAATCATGGTGTTTTGATATTGCTGTGTCCTAAAAATGTTGGTAGGTACTAGAGCTTAATTTCGTTTTTGATATGTGGGGTGGTAAAACGATTTCGGCTGTAAATTATGTAAAGTGTTGCTTTGTGTATTACATGCTTTGGGGTTTGTAAAGTGGTTTTGCATTATTCTTTACTCAAAATAGGAGGCAATGTCTGTTCTCGTTTTGGTGATGAATGTTATTGCTTTGAATTTTACTTTTTGTTAAACACTTATTTTATTCATAATCAGTACTTATCCTGTGCGTACTACTCGAAAATGCAAGGTGTAAGAATGCATAACCAACCTCGTGCAATGCGCTTTTTGCATTGAACTTGATGAGTGTAAAATTTGTTCGCGAACAATTGATAAATTATTCGCGTATAAATCAATATTTTTTCGCGAACAATTAAGTTTTTTTTCGCGAATAAATCAATATTTTTTCGCGAATAATTGAGTATTTTTTCGCGAACAATTGAGTATTTTTTCGCGAAAAAATTTTTTTTTTTCGCGAACAATTGGTTGTTTTTTCGCGAAAAAATTTTTTTTTTTCGCGAACAATTGGTTGTTTTTTCGCGAAAAAATAATTGTTTCGTCAGGTCGGGTTAAAAATGGGGTCGTGATCAACTGATTTTAGCATCTAATTTGCTTAAAATTGTGGGGCAATTGAATGCGAAAAACGTGAGTTCGATTGATAGTTATTCTTGAAACACTTTGTGTTTTTTGTGACTTATTTGTGGCTTTTGTGTTACAAAAATAGGCTGTTACACGAAGTTGCACAAAGATTATCTATTGGTTTTAAACGTGAAAAAACAAAACTGCGTTATCACGTTTATTTGTCACGCTGTAAAGCGTCTCAATCTTTATAAAGAAGGAACTTCCCGAAAAAGGGAGAAAAAGAGATTCCTCGTTCCTCGGAATGACAAAGTAATAGGTACACTTTCCATGAAAAAGCCGAAACTGCGTTATCACGTTTATTTGTCACGCTGTAAAGCGTCTCAGTGCTATTTTATTGAAACACTTCGTATTTTTTGTGACTTCTTTGTGGGTTTTGTGTTACAAAAATAGGCTGTAACACGAAGTTTCACAAAGGCTACACGAAGTTGCACAAAGTTTATCTATTGGTTTTAAACGTGAAAAAACAAAACTTCGTTATCACTTCAACTCGTAAAAATAAAGATTAGATAGTACCCTTTTGAGACCCAAAAATTGAACAGCAATTGAACCCGCTCCCATTTTCAGTAGGAAGCAAGAATACTCCGAAACCCGTAATTATTTGGAAAAGTACACCCGTTTAAAAAACTATTGTTCTACCGAAGCCTTGCTTTTAATTTTATTTTTGATCACACCGTTCAAGATAACAGTCACTAAAATGAGTACCGAACCAATGTAAAATGGTAAGCTCATTTTTTCGTCTTCGCCAATTAAAAAATAAGCCAAAACAATACCATAAACGGGTTCTAAATTTGTAGTAAGCATCACGGTATAAGGAGATAAACGTTTCATAACGTGTACTGATGCCGTAAAAGCATAGGCCGTACAAATGGATGCTAAAACGAGAATCAACAACCAATCTCTGGTGGAAACCGCAAAAAATTCGGTAGTAAACGTACCTTGAACCAACAAGTAGATGGATACAAAAATAAAACCAGCGAAAAACTCGTAGACCGTGATTACCGTAGAATCGTGTTGCTGGATTAACTTTCCGTTAAAAAGGGTAAAAAGCACTCCGATAAAAACAGAAAAAAGTGCGTATAAAATGCCTTCCAAATAATTGATTTCCACTTGCATGATGATGAATAATCCGGCAATGATTATTAGTCCAAAAAGCACTTCATACCAAAGCATTTTTCGTTTATAAATCAAGGGTTCTAAAATAGATGCAAAAAAAGCACCCATCGAAAACATTGCCAACGTAATGGAAACATTGGAAACATTAATGGCTTTAAAAAAATAAATCCAATGTATGGCTATTAAAAATCCTACTAAAACCATTTTAAAAATAGCCTTTATGGGCAACTGAAACGACTGTTTTTTATACAAAAGGTATAGTGCTAGAAATATACTCGCGAGTCCCATGCGGTACCACACGAGCGAGGCTTCGCGAATGGAAATCAACTCACCCAGAACGGCTGTAAAACCCCAAATAAAAACGATTAAATGGAGATTTAAATAACTTTTTAAATAATTATTTTCGTGCATTATAGAGAAGATAAATTGCTAAAATACCAAAACTTAAATTAGGAATCCAAACGGCTAACAGGGGCGGAATTGTAGACTTCTCTGCCAAAACACCAAAAATTTTATCGAAGAAAATAAACGTAAATGCCAGGCCAATACCGATGGCTAGATTTAAACCCATTCCGCCACGCCGTTTCATAGAAGAAACCGCAACAGCAATAATGGTAAGTATAAATGCCGAAACCGGAATACTGTATTTTTTATACAAAACCACGAGATAGGTATTAATATTAGACGAACCCCGCTCCCGCTCTCTGTCAATAAACCTATTTAATTCGCCCAACGAGAGCGTTTCGGCTACGTAAACCGTGGGGGTCAAATCTTCGAGGTCAAATGTAAAAACAGTATCTTTTTTCTGAAGAATTTCTATTTTGTCGTCTAAAACGCCAACCGTACGTTTTGTATAATTGTACATAATATAGGTGCTGTCTTTGGCATTGTATTTAAGTCGAGAAGCATCTATTTTAAAATCAAGCGTATTATCAGCTTTAAATTTTTCAAGCGAAAAGTTAAATGCCGTTTGACTTTCGGGTACAAAATTTCCGACGTAAATAAAGGTTTTATCGTCTAATTGTTTAAAAACATCCGCATTTTTACGCATTTGGTTTCGGCCGTTTCCTTTGAGATACATGTACCTAAAACTATTGAATCCTTCACTGGCTTTGGGCACTAAAAAAAATCCCATCAAAAGCGAAAAAACAGAAACAATAGTAGCCCCAACAAGATAGGGTCGTAAAAATCGAGTAAACGAAATTCCAGAACTCAACACGGCAATAATCTCTGTATTATTCGCCAATTTAGAGGTAAACCAAATAACCGATAAAAACAAAAAGATAGGAAAAAGCAAATTGGCAAAGTAGATGGTGAAATCTAAATAATATTGTGCGATTTTCTCGAACGGCACTTTGTTTTGCAACATCCGATTTATTTTTTCAGACACATCAATCACGATCCCAATCGGAATAAACAAAAGCAACATGACACTAAAAGTAGCCAAGTATCGCTTTAAGATGTATTTGTCAATTATTTTTAACATTTTTCAAGATTTGGAGTTCACATTTAAAAAACGTTACCAGTAACTTTAAATGTGAAATAAAATTTACAAGCGTTGACTCATCTGTTTAACCATCATTTCTTTCCAAACTCTAAAATCGCCCGCTATGATGTGTTTTCGAGCTTCTCGCACCAACCACATATAAAACCCAAGGTTATGAATGGTGGCAATTTGCTTACCCAAAAACTCATTTGCTGCAAATAAATGCCTCAAATAGGCTTTAGTATATTCAGTATCTACAAAGGTGTGCCCCATTTCATCGATAGGAGAAAAATCAGCTTCCCACTTTTTATTTTTGATATTAATCGTGCCATGAGCGGTAAATAACATTCCGTTTCGCGCATTTCGAGTAGGCATCACACAATCAAACATATCGACACCCAGAGCGATATTTTCTAAAATATTTATTGGCGTTCCCACTCCCATCAAATAACGGGGTTTATCTTCCGGTAGAATATCGCACACCACCTCAGTCATACCGTACATTTCCTCGGCAGGCTCTCCCACAGAAAGTCCGCCAATGGCATTACCTTGTTGATTAGAGTTAGCAATATATTCGGCCGACTGCTTTCGCAAATCTTTGTAGGTACTGCCTTGCACAATCGGGAAAAAAGTTTGTTCGTATCCGTATTTATAGGGCAATTTTTTTAGATGATTGATGCATCGATCCAGCCAACGGTGGGTCATTTTCATCGAGCGTGCCGCATATTTATAATCGCAAGGATAAGGCGTACATTCGTCAAAAGCCATGATGATATCGGCCCCGATGCTTCGCTGAATTTCCATCACGTTCTCAGGCGTAAAAAAATGATACGAACCATCGATATGCGATTTAAACTTGACCCCCTCTTCTTTAATTTTCCGACTGGCCGAAAGCGAATACACTTGATAACCCCCAGAATCCGTCAAAATAGGGCGATCCCAATTCATAAATTGATGCAATCCACCTGCTTTTTCTAAAATTTCCGTTTGCGGACGTAAATATAAATGATAGGTATTTCCTAAAATTATGTCAGGATTAATTTCCTCTTTCAACTCGCGTTGGTGCACTCCTTTTACGGAAGCTACTGTTCCAACAGGCATAAAAATAGGGGTTTCAATCACGCCGTGATCGGTGGTGATACTTCCCGCACGCGCTTTGGATTGAGTATCTTTTGCTAATAAATCAAACTTCATATTTGCTGTTTTCTGCCTGTGGATTTAAGTCGGCAAATATAAGTGTTTTTAACTATAAATTGCTGTTAAAAAGTCACGCTCAAAATCAATGTCGATTCTTCTTTAAAATTCTTGCATCACGTCTATACGACCTTTTCAATCCATATTCCTGCCTTCCGTTTTATCTTTTCAGGCTGCTAAAACGCAGCCCGAAAAGGATACCACTTTCAGTCAGGGATAGAAAAACAATCTTTAGGCACTTTTTAATCTTTCGGCTTTTTTAGAGCAGGTGTTTGAAGCACCATTTATTTTACCCTAAATAACCCAAAATTTCTGCTCAACCTTTCAAAAATACCGAGTTGAATTCCTGAATCAGGAATCAGGAAAAATTTTACCCGGGTTTAAAATGCCATTGGGGTCAAATACGTTTTTTATACTTCGCATTAAATCCAATTGCACTTTTGGAAATGCAATATCCATATAATTTTTTTGTACGTAGCCAATACCGTGTTCGCCAGAAATTGTACCTTTTAAAGAAACCGTCAATGCAAAAATTTCTCGAATACCTTTCGGAATTTCATTCTGCCAAGCTTCGTCGCTCATGTTTTCTTTTACGATATTAACGTGCAAATTGCCATCGCCAGCATGACCGTAACAAACCGATTTAAAACCATATTTGGTACCAATTTCTTTAATTCCCGACAATAATTTGGGTAGTTCATATCGGGGTACAACCGTGTCTTCTTCTTTATAAATCGAATTTGATTTAACCGCTTCGCCCACCGCCCGACGGAGTTTCCACAAGGCATTTTTCTGGTCTTCGGTATCGGCAAATAAAATTTCATCAATTTCAAAGTCTTCCAACACTTGACTGATTTTTTCGGCTTCGCTAAATAAAATTTCAGGATAATTACCATCTACCTCAATGAGTAAATGGGCTTGAATTTCGTCTTTAATGACCACGCTTACGCCATCGACATATTTTAAAGTCCAATCAATGGCATCGCGTTCCATAAATTCTAAAGCACTCGGAACAATCCCTGCATGGAATATTTTAGCCACCGCCTCACAGGCTTGCTGGGCTTTAAAAAAAGGCACAAGCATTAAAATGGTATGGGTATTTTTTGGCAATAATTTCAGCACAATTTTAGTAATCACACCCAAAGTTCCTTCGCTTCCCACCATCAATTGAGTTAGATTGTATCCTGTGGCGTTTTTTAGGGTATTGGCTCCCGTCCAAATCACATCTCCCGACGGCAAAACCACTTCTAAATTCAAAACATAATCCTTTGTTACACCATATTTAACGGCACGAGCTCCGCCAGCATTTTCGGCTACATTGCCGCCAATCCAGCAGCTCCCTTGCGAACTCGGATCGGGTGGATAAAATAAATTTTTCTCCTGCACCGCTTCACGTAAAACTTGCGTAATCACAGCGGGCTCGACGGTAACTTGCAAATTATTCTCGTCAATTTCGATTATTTTATTCAAGCGTTCCATGGCCAAGCCTATTCCTTGATGCAAAGACAAAGCACCACCACTCAGCCCTGTTTGTGCACCAATGGGCGTTACCGGAATACGATGTTCATGTGCTACTTTTAAAATGGCACTTATTTGAGAAGTATTGCCTGGTTTGAGCACCACGGAAGGAGGAAAATTATAGTCTTCGGTTTCGTCATGTCCGTATTTTTGTCGGACATCTGTATCCGTAAAAATAAAATCCGCACCTACTATTTGTGTGAATTGTGCTACAATTTCTGCTGAAAGAATTCCGTTTTTCATATATTTTTAATGAAAATATTTCTTTTGTATACCTTTTAGAAGTTGCACAAAGCTAGTAAATTTTAGCGCACCAACTTTAGTTATCCTGGTATTTGATAGTTATTTTACCAAAGGCTTCCTGAAAATTTCATTAAGAAATCGTATGTTTTAATTGATTTTCGGTTGATAAGATAAGTTCGCTACGCATTTTTTACTTTTAGGTCCTTAAGACAATATTTAATGAAGTTGCGAATCCTCTATTTTAAGAAATCATCGTTGTTATTTTTTAACCATTTGTTTCCGGTATTCTTAAATTCTTAGGACTTATGATAACGTAATTTGTTTTCTTTCCGCTGTCTTCTGCTTTCAACATTTCTTTCGAGACTAAATCTTGCAAATCTCGCAAAGCTGTGTCTGTGGAACATTTGGTGAGTTTCGCATAGGTTGATGTTCGTAAAAATCCGACTTCATTACTGTAATTGTCATACAGATAATTGATTACAAGTCGTTGTCTATCATTAATGTTTATTGACTTGTGTTTGTCCCAAAAGTGTGCTTTGTCCAATAGGATTTCCAAATTTTGCTCACTCGCTATTAAGGCCCTTTCAAAACAACCAAGAAACCATTCTAAATAGAAGGTGATATCCGATGTGCCTTTTTGTGTTTCTTCAATAATGTTGTTGTAGTGTTTGTGTTCTTTGAAGATTTGGTTTGATAAGCTATAAAAACGAATTTTACTATTGTCACTTTTTGCCAACCACATGTCTAAAATGGCTCTTGCTATTCTCCCGTTGCCATCATCAAAAGGGTGAATTGTAACAAACCAAAAGTGAGCAATGATAGATTTTAGAACTAAATCCAAACTTTTTTCACTATTCAACCAATTCAAAAATTGTTCCATTTCGTGCGGAACTCTGTCGGCTGATGGTGCTACAAAATGTATTTTTTCTCTGCCAAAATTGCCCGAAACTACTTTCATGCCGCTTGAACGATATTTGGCAACATCTATTTGCTGATAACCACTAAAACCTGTTTGAAAAAGTGAGTTATGCCAACCTAAAAGCCGTGTTTCTGAGAGTGGCTTATCGAAATTTTGAGTAGCATCTAAAATGACATCAACAATGCCTTCAATGTTTCGGGGTGTCTTAATAAAATCAGCATTTTCTATACCTAATTTCCGGGCAATAGACGAGCGAACAAGTTCAGGATTTAAAAATTCACCTTCAATTCTTGATGTATCTACAACATCCAAAATAAGCGATTCCAAAGTGGCTCGTTCTGTAAAATCGAAACCTAAACTTTCCATACGACCCAATAAACGTCCTTGTAAATGCCTTACAGAAGCCAAGATGGGTGATAGCTTGTCGTTATCCCAAAAAAAGTTTGTCCAATTTTCTCTTTCGTGTATGTACATAATTACCACCGCAAAATTTGCGGTAAAAATACAACTTTTACACCGCAAAACAATTCTTTGATTTTAAAATCTCTATTTTTCAGCTAGTTTGTTGCCTGCTGCCTTATCTCTTTTGGCTTTAATCAAAGTCTGTCTGCAAAAACTCTTCATACCCAAGCCAAAAGTAACAGACGATTTCTTTATAACTACCAACTTTATACATATACGCTCATTACAGTCAGAATTTTTATTATACTTATGTAATAATAAGCAATATATCTGTTACTATTTTACACAAAATTGACAAACATTAGCTCTTCTAACTTTCTGAAAATAAATAAAATAGAACAAAAATAACTTTCTATACCTTATCTACCAATCTTTTTTCAACCGTGGCACAGGAATAAATTTTATCACCTCCATAAAAAAATTAAAAATAAAAAATTACCAATTGGTCTGCGAGTAGATTTCTGTTTAGTATTGAAAAACAAACATCTTTACAAAATAATTTTTGACCTATAATAAAAGACTAGTCCTAAAACTTACTTTTTTAAGTGATTTTTGGTCCATTAAAATGCTACCTGTTTATTTGGAAAAAACTACCGCAGCAAAACTTTGTAGTTATCTCTTTTAACCTGCAAAAAAACTAATGCTTGATGAGTGAAAATGCAGAGGAATTGTGTCTTGATTTTAATTTCGCTTTGTTATTATTCAATTTAGAATATAGCCTATATTTGCAGTATAAATGCTGAATTGTATGGAAGAGTGTATTTCTGTTTTTGACATGCTTAAAATTGGTGTCGGACCCTCAAGTAGCCACACACTTGGTCCGTGGCGGGGTGCTGAACGTTTTTTGAACGAATTAGAGCATGCCCATTTACTTTCAAAAACCACCAAAGTAGTGGTTGATTTGTATGGCTCATTATCGCTTACCGGAAAAGGTCATGCCACTGACTTGGCGGTGATGTTGGGTTTGAGCGGTCAAGACCCAGAGTTCATTCCGATTGAAAATATCGATAAAATTATAGCTAAAATACAAAGCACTAAACAGTTGCATCTAGCAGATCAAAACGTCATCGCGTTTGACCCTGCTACTGACATTGTTTTTAACAAAGAATTTCTACCGTTTCATGCCAACGGGTTTCGGTTTACGGCTTTTACAGATTCGGAAACCTACAGCTCTACCTTTTATTCTATCGGAGGCGGTTTTGTAGTGAAAGAAGAGCGAAGTTCGGCCAAAGAAAAGTTAGAAATTAAGTGTGCATTTCCATACATGATTGATAATGCGGTGCAACTTTTAGCATTTGCAAGAAGTCAAAATATGCCTATTTCAGCGATTGTGTACGAAAACGAAAAATCAATGCGAACGGAAGAAAAAATCAACTCAGAGTTGATGCGGGTGTGGCACACGATGCTAGAATGTATGTACATTGGTTGTCATTCAGAGGGTATTTTGCCTGGCGGTTTAAACGTTCGTAGGCGTGCTTTTGACATGCATCAAAACTTGATTGGTTTGGCTAATTATAGTACGCCACAAGAGTGGTTAGAGTGCATTCGACATACGGAAGTTAAATTTAGGCAAATTTTAAAATGGGTAAGTTGTTTTGCCTTAGCGGTAAATGAGGTGAATGCCTCGTTAGGTCGGGTAGTTACGGCACCTACCAACGGAAGTGCGGGAGTGATTCCGGCAGTTTTGATGTATTATTTAGTGATAGAAAACCATCAAGCTGGCGAAGCCGAAATCAAGCAATTCTTATTAGTGGCAGGAGAAATAGGCAGTTTGTTTAAACAAGGTGCTACTATTTCGGCTGCTATGGGTGGATGTCAGGCCGAAATTGGCGTTTCGTCTGCAATGGCGGCGGCAGCTTTGTGCGAAGTAATGGGTGGCACGCCCGAACAGGTGCTCATGGCTGCGGAAATTGCGATGGAACACCATTTGGGACTAACCTGTGACCCCATTGGTGGTTTGGTACAAATTCCGTGTATTGAACGAAATACAATGGGTGCCATCAAAGCAATAAATGCTGCAGAATTAGCCTTAGAAACAGATGCTAAAAATGCGAAAGTTCCGTTAGACAAAGTAATTGACACAATGTGGCAAACTGCTAAAGACATGAATACCAAGTACAAAGAAACCTCCGAAGGCGGATTGGCCGTGAGTGTAAACATGGCGGATTGTTAGATTATAAGCAATCGAATATACAGCGTCTTACATGATTAGGTGCTGTTCTAACGTTTTTCAACCGTAAAGAATACGTTATTGAAATCGCTATTTTTTATCCGAAAAATGTGAGTTGCTTTCCCAAAAAACAATTTCAAGTGTGCAACCCCAGGACGCCACCTTTTTTTAGAACTCAAAACAAAACCTCTTGTAACACGACTAATTGTAGACCAAGAGGTTTTTAAATTGTACTTTACAGCAGAAAAATTTCTTTTCCTCAAGCGTTCGAATCAATCCCGTAACATCATAAATTCATTTTTTGTACCACTGCACGATTTTGCCAAAATTTAAGTCAAATAACAAGTTACTTTGATCATTTTTATGCAAAAGCAGCACCTATGTTTCGCGCTATACCAAAATGTTCGTTTGCTTTCTACTTCTAAAATTGCCATTCCCAAAACTATTTTAGTACTTTTACGACCTTAAAACCAAAGCTTATGTCAGTTGCCAAAAAAGATTACAAAAGAATTACCACCAAATCATTGATTGAAATGAAAGCCAACGGCGAGAAAATTTCGATGCTAACGGCTTATGATTTTACCATGGCTAAGATTGTAGATACCGCGGGAGTAGATGTAATCTTGGTAGGCGATTCGGCATCAAACGTTATGGCAGGACACGAAACCACACTACCCATCACTTTAGACCAAATGATTTATCATGCCTCGGGAGTTGTTCGCGGTACATCACGCGCTTTAGTAGTAGTCGATTTACCTTTTGGCAGTTATCAATCGGATTCGAAAGAAGCCTTACGTTCTTCCATTCGTATCATGAAAGAAAGCGGTGGCCATGCTGTTAAACTAGAAGGTGGCAGCGAAATAAAAGAATCTATCAAAAAAATATTAAACGCTGGCATACCCGTTATGGGACACTTGGGATTAACACCACAGTCTATTTATAAATTTGGCACCTATACCGTTCGTGCTAAGGAAGATGCCGAAGCCGAAAAACTCTTAGAAGACGCCAAAATGTTAGAACGCATAGGCTGTTTTGCCTTAGTACTCGAAAAAATTCCGGCACAATTGGCCCAAAAAGTTGCACAGAGTATTTCCATTCCTGTTATTGGCATTGGTGCCGGCGGAAATGTTGACGGTCAAGTACTTGTAATCCATGATATGCTCGGCATGAATAACGAATTTAGTCCACGTTTTCTAAGACGCTACCTTAATTTGTATGACCAAATGACCCATGCTATTGGCAACTTCGTTTCGGATGTAAAATCGCGCGATTTTCCCAACGAAAAAGAACAATATTAAAGCCTCCTGAACCCCAAAGTGGGCATACGCATGAAAATCATTTCAGACAAAAATAATCTGCAAATCCTGCACGAAGATAACCACATCATCGTGATTAATAAACGTGTAGGCGACATTGTGCAAGGTGATAAAACCGGCGATAAACCCCTGAGCGATGTAGTAAAAGAATACCTCAAAGAAAAATATAATAAACCCGGCGAAGCATTTCTAGGCGTCGTACACCGACTCGATCGCCCTACCACCGGGATTGTAATTTTTGCTAAAACAAGCAAGGCACTTTCTCGACTTAACGAACAATTTAAAAACCGCGAAACCCAAAAAACCTATTGGGCAGTGGTCAAAAACGCCATGCCACAACCCAAGGCTTTGCTCCAACATTATTTGGTTCGTAACTCTAAAACCAATACCTCAAAAGCATACCCCAAGGAAGTGCCCGAAAGTAAACTAGCACAATTAGAATACAGCATTCTCACACAATTAGCCAACTATACTGTATTGGAAATCAATTTACTAACAGGTAGACATCATCAAATAAGAGCCCAACTTGCCGCCCTCGGAAACCCCATAAAGGGCGATTTAAAATACGGGTTCAACCGCAGTAATCCCGATGGAGGTATACACTTGCATGCCCGAAAGTTGAAGCTCATTCACCCCGTTTCGAAAGAATTACTCGAAATTGTTGCACCACCGCCACACGACCCGATTTGGAATGCGGTTTCGACCTGAAAAATTATTTTTTTGGGCGTGTCCCTGCTGAGTTTTGTGTGGTCCCGTCTCCGCCGCCGGGACCACACAAAACTCAGCAGGGTCGGGCCATCTGTTCCCGCTTTTTTTGGGCTCGCCTTTCAGGACGAGCCCAAAAAAGAGCTCCACGACTGTCCCTCACGCAAACGTTAAAAAGCATAATCTGTTATTTCAAGTCAAAAAAAAACCTTAATGCAAAAGATTTTTTATTAAAATTATCTTAAATCCATTCATTTTAAATACATTTGATATCTAAAAATGTAAAAACATGAAACGACTACTCTATTTAACCATCGCACTTGCTTCCGTACAAGCCTATTCACAAGAACATTTTTCAGGTATTTCAACATCTAAAAGAGTTGGTATTTTAAACGGTGATGTCAATCCATCCGAATTTGCCAACCTCTACAGCAAATATGAGATACAGCTTCCTATCGCGTTCAGCACAAATATTTCTAATAACAAAGTTGGCTTTAATGACTTAGCAAAAAGTGACGATATCCAAAGTTTGATTTTTAACGGCAGTGGCCCTGTAAATTTTGATATCAGTTCTGCAATTCTCGGCCCTGGCTTTGCGATGCGGTATAAAAAATGGGGTTTTGCCATAAGCTCCAAAGCCAATGTTAAAGCCAGTATCATCGATCTCGATACCGATTTAGGTAATGCCTTAATCAACGACGAGCTTAACTCAGTAAACGGAATAACCTCTATTTTAAGTAACGAAAACCAACGTGTAAATGCCACTACCTACGGCGAAATCGGACTTTCAATAGCCCGAACTTTCTATCAAACCGAAAAGCATCAATTTAATGGAGGCGTTACTTTAAAGCTACTTTTTCCTGGCTCTTACGCCAATTTAGGTTTAAATAACTTTACCGGAGACATCGTCCGCGACGGTGATAATCTCGCTTTAACCAACACCAACACTTCTTTAAACTTGGCCTATTCGGGTAATTTTGCAGCCAGTTTTTCGGATACAAGTGATTATACCCAATCGATTTTCGGAGGATTAAACGGTTTTGCTACCGACTTAGGTGTTGATTATCAATTGCTCAAAGAAGACAAAACCTATGCCTTAAAAGTAGGAGCTTCGGTGCGAAACATCGGTTCGATGACTTTCAAAGGAGACGACAATGTATCTGAAAATTATGCACTTAACATTCCGCAAGGACAAAGTTTAAACCTCAACGTATTTGAAGATGTAGAAGGCGTACAAGACATAGAAAATGTGTTGGATAGTTCAGGATTCTTTACCCAATCTTCATCAGCAGAAGAATTTAAAGTAAAACTACCCACAGTGTTGAATGTATATGCCGATTATGCCATTCTGCCAAAAGTATCTATAACTGCATTTTTACAACAAAAGTTAGGCAATCAAAATAACGATGATCAAATCAGAACCACCAATATGTTTTCGATTACGCCACGGGTTACACTTGGAGCGTTTGAAGCATTTGTGCCGCTCGGGTCTAACGAAATTGCAGGCGAAACAGTAGGACTTGGTTTCCGATTAGGAGGTTTTTTTATCGGATCTAATTCTATTATTACAGCCGTAGCAAGTAATAGCCAGCAAGCCGATTTTTACTTCGGATTCCGTTTTGGCTTTCGCAAAAATTAAAGTTGTACAATCTATTTTTTACCATTAAATTGCAGGCAATTGTTATCTACTATTCTAAATGGAGCATCAAACACGTATCGATAATAGAAAAGAAAAGTTAAAAAAACTTTTGAATACAATTAACTTCTATGAAAAAGACATCATCGAGGCTTTATACAAAGATTTCAAAAAACCGCCCCTCGAAGCATTTGTAACAGAGATAAAAATTGTTACCGACGACCTTAAATACACCCTTAAAAATTTGAGCAAGTGGGCAAAACCTAAACGCGTTTTGCCCTACTTTCTCAACTTTCCTTCCAGCGATTATTTATACAGCGAGCCTTACGGCAAAGTTTTGATTATTTCGCCATGGAATTATCCCTTTCAATTGGCACTTTCGCCCGTAATTGCAGCGTTTGCCGCCGGAAATCAAGTGACCCTCAAGCCGTCAGAGCTCACGCCAAACACCAGTTCGATACTCTCTAAAATCATCCGAGAAACATTTGAAGTACATGAGGTTGTGGCTGTTTTAGGCGATGCTACACTGGCCACAAGTTTGCTCGAAAAGAAGTGGGATTACATTTTTTTTACCGGAAGTGTAAACGTTGGAAAAATAGTATATCAAGCAGCCGCCAAAAATCTAACACCGGTAACCCTTGAGTTAGGCGGAAAAAATCCTTGCATTGTAGACCAAACCGGCTCAATAGAACTCAAAGCCAGACGAATTGTGTGGGGAAAATTTTTAAATGCAGGACAAACCTGCATTGCCCCCGATTTTATCCTTGTTAAAAAGAGTGTAAAAGACGAATTTGTCAACCACCTTAAAGCAGAAATCGAGCAAGCATATACCGCAAAGCCAGAAGCTTCTCCGGATTATTGCCGCATTATCAACAAGAATAATTTGCATCGCTTGGTAGGTTTACTCAAAAATCAAAACGTTATTTTCGGCGGTACAAGTGATGAAGAACAAAATTATCTTGCACCCACATTGGTAGACCAACCCGACCTACAAAGTGCATTGATGCAAGAAGAAATTTTTGGGCCAATCTTGCCAATTATTACCTACGAACATTTTAACGACTTAAGAAGCATCATACATCCGCTGCCTAAGCCGCTAGCGCTTTATATTTTTACCGAAAACAAAGGCTTTGCTGAAAAATGTATCCAAACATTTCCATACGGCGGCGGTTGCATCAACGACAGTATTATACATTTTGCTAACCACCGACTGCCTTTTGGCGGTGTTGGAAATTCGGGTATCGGTGCTTATCGAGGCAAACGTAGCTTTGATACTTTTTCGCATAAAAAAGCCATCGTAGACCGAAAAAATTGGCTTGATATCAACTTCAGATACGCTCCTTACGGCAACAAACTAGCCCAACTTAAAAAAATATTGAGATGGTTTTAATACAACCGTAACATTTTTTTTAGATAACAGACTAATTCAAAAACAAATCCAAAAACATCCTTATGAAAACAACCTTACAAAAACTTGAAGAGATTAAACAATCCAATTATCGATTAGATTTAGGAGAAGCCATCAACGATATTTTTAATAATTACAAAAATATTGCTCTTTTGGGCGGAACCGTAATACTAGTAGTTTCCTTAGCGGCTCTTGTAATTGTAGGTGGTATTGCAGCCGTGTTTGTTGGCGCTGCCAGTTTTACAGAAACCATTACAGAATATACAGAAGGTACCTTTACGAGTAGTTTTCTTATCATAAATTTAATTGCAACGGTAGTAGCGGCTGGACTATTTGCACCTGTTACTGCTGGAATATTACAAATGGCACATAATTCGGCTATCAACGAAGAATTTGATTTTAGCACTGCTTTTATGCATTATAAATCAGTTTATTTCAAAGAAATATTCCTTGCGGCTGTTTTAATCACTTTAATTTCATCAGGAATCAGTACCGGTATCGAAATCATTAAATTATCAGACCCTCTGTCTACCTCAGCTTTAATATTGTCTGGAGTAGGTGGTCTACTTTCAGGGTTAATTAGTTTTTTTGCTTTACTGATGGTGCCTCTTATTATTTTCGGAAAACTAAATGCGATAGATGCCATCAAAGGCAGTTTTCTTTTGGTTTACAAAAAATTCTGGCTGATATTACTCTTATCCATCGTGTATGGAATATTTGCAATGCTCGGTCTATTTGGTTTGTGTATTGGAATTTTGTTCACCTACCCTGTTATTTATTCGCTACAATATATCATTTATACGAGTGCCTTGCCAATAGAAACCAACGATGAATTAGACGAAATCGGCGACCAACGATTTTAAAAATCAACAATTTATTTTAAAAAAAATCTCTGTAAGACTTAGTTTTACAGAGATTTTTTTTTGTCTAGTAGTTGATAAAATTTGATATGTCAATACGACATGAATGAAATCCGTTTCTAAATTATAGACTTACAAATCGATTGGAACTCCTACAAGGTTTTAAAAATCTTGTTGGTGCGTTTGTTTTCAAGTAAAAAACGTGAGTTCGATATCAGAATTATATGAACCTGATTGATTTAATCATAGCAAGACAATTACTACCTGTTAAACTTTGTGAAACTTAGAACATTCTTTGTGTATTTAGTGTAACAGCTTACTTTTTTGTACCACAAAAGCAACCCTCCCGATAACAATAGAGATCACAAAAGCTATAAAACTTTTCAATAACAAATCAAAAAAATTGAACACAGATTAAATACCTACAAGGCCAGAAAAAACCTTACAGGACAATCAAAAAATAAAATAAACGAATTCAAAAACAATTGCCTATGATTGAATAACCTGAGTTCGATTGTTAATATAGTGCTAACTGATTAGTAGTTAGGGTTTCATATCTAATTGCAGGTTTTTTGGGCAAGAATTGATAAGCTATAATTCCTGCAACGAGATTACACATGAAATTTACAACCGAACGATGTCTTGAGTGTTCAA
>Ga0209278_1000086_pt1 | contig 148740 bp, 114 predicted proteins | sample JI81BgreenDNA_FD_187504 | JGI IMG/M metagenome (GOLD analysis project Ga0209278, IMG submission 187504) | Wastewater effluent complex algal communities from Wisconsin, to seasonally profile nutrient transformation and Carbon sequestration -... | ecosystem: Engineered > WWTP > Effluent > Algae... | reverse complement strand
ACAGCAGTTCCTTATTCGGCTCCTCGCCAAACAGTTTTTTGAAACCGAAATCGGTGAATGGATTGACGTATCTTTCTTTGATGGTGGTCATCTTTGGCAAATTAATAGTGCAAAGATACGGGTTTTGGCTTACAGCATGGACAAAATTCAGGAACTTCCAGACTTTGGAGGCACATCATAGCATTTCTACATTTAGAACCTCCTTATTTCGAAATTTGTCCCTCATCAATTATTTTCCTGATTTCCTCTTCAGTTAGTCCCGTCAGTTTTGAAAATACACTAAGGTCTAAGCCAGATTGAAGGCCATTTTTGATGACTTCGATTTTTCCTTTCATCTCACCTTCTTTTATGCCTTCTATCTTACCTTCTACCTTGCCTTTCATTACGCCCTCTATCATGCCCTCTTCAAAAGCCGTATCTAAGGAGTTTTTCAGATCGCGGTAGTATTTTAAGCTGTCCTCGTAGGAGAGTAACTCCTCACGGGAAAACTTCGCCACCTCCGCCACTTCAAAAAGTCGCTCAAATATCCGCTCTCGCAGCCTGTCGGGTATTCGCTCTAGTCGGTTTAGATTTTTTAGCACATACAGCCACTTATCAAATCGAGTCTCTATTTCTTCGATCCGTTTATTGAACTTAGGCATCTCCAAATAAATGAAGGTCAGCTTGTCATAGAATACCTTGCAGGTATCAATATCCGTCAACTGTACATCATATCGGTATTTGTCCTGTTCTTTTTTGTCTTCCTCAAACACAAAATCCAAGATCGCAACCGTATATACCGCCTTCAACTCAAAGTTCCAATCCGCACGTTTGGCCTGCTCCTGGATCGGGAAGGTGGCATAATACAGTGTTCTGTCTTTAAAGAAGTTTTGCTTCGATTTCTGTAGCTCCACGATGAACTTTTCCCCACGCTCGTTCTCGCAGTAAAGGTCGAATATCGCTCTCCGGTCTGTGTCGCTAGCACCTAGATGCTCACTCTTGAGATAGGTCAGATCCTTGATGGTCCCTTCGTGCTCGCGTAGTAATTCATTCAGGAAGTCCAACAGCAGTTCCTTATTCGGCTCCTCGCCAAACAGTTTTTTGAAACCGAAATCGGTGAATGGATTGACGTATCTTTCTTTGATGGTGGTCATCTTTGGCAAATTAATAGTGCAAAGATACGGGTTTTGAAGTGTTGTTCCCGATTTTTTTATGGTCTCACACTTTCTGATACACTATTCAAATGGGTCACTATCGCCTTAGGTTTTCATTTCATCCCCTTAGTACACATTACCCATAACCAAATAAACCAATCTCATGTGACTTCTATGAAAAAAGCGTCACCAAGTCTGACACTCGATGACGCTTTATTTTAAACTTTACCGTTTTAAGCTATAATCTTTAAACTCTTCCGCACCCTTAAAGCACTTCGATAATACCCGCTATGCCTTGGCCACCACCGACACATGCCGTGACCATACCGTAGCGTTTGCCCTGTCGCTTGAGCTCGTTGATCAGGGAGATGGATAGTTTTGCGCCTGTACACCCAAGAGGGTGACCGAGGGCGATGGCGCCCCCATTAACATTGACCTTCTCCATATCGAGCCCAGCTTCTTGAATGACTGCCAAAGCCTGTGCCGCAAATGCTTCATTCAGTTCGATAAGATCAATGTCTGAAAGCTGAAGATTAGCCTGCTGAAGGGCTTTGGGGATCGCTACACAAGGTCCAATACCCATATAAAGCGGATCTACACCACCTACAGCACAAGACACCAACTTAGCAATGGGCTTCAGACCCAGTTCATTCATTTTTTGCTCGCTCATCACAAGGAGGAATGCTGCACCATCGGAAGTTTGAGAGGAATTTCCTGCGGTGACAATCCCGCCATTTTTGAAGACAGCTGGCAGTTTAGCAAGACCATCTGCTGTGGTATCTGGCCGTACACCTTCGTCCTGAAGGATGAGCTGGTGGCGCTCTACCCTTTTTCCGTTTTCCACGGTTACTGATTCTATTTCTACAGGGATGATTTCACCCGCAAATTTATTTTCTGCAATGGCTTTGGCGGCATTGCGGTGTGATCGCTCTGCGAATGCATCTGACATTTCACGGGTGATGCCGTACTTAGCAGCCACCGCTTCTGCCGTGGCGCCCATGCTCACGTGGTAATTTACATTTTCCAAAGCGGCCTCATAAGATGGTGCCATTTTGTAGCCGACCATCGGGATGAGACTCATGCTTTCGGCCCCACCTGCTATAAATACATCGCCCATACCAGATTTTATCTTGGCAGTAGCGAGGGCTACCGCCTCGAGCCCAGAGGCACAGTAGCGATTGATAGTAAATCCGGCGACCGTCTTGCCGAGTGCCCGGGAGGCTATGTTGCGACCGATCTGAAGGCCCTGCTCTCCTTCTGGATTGGCACAGCCTACGATGACATCATCCACCATCTCTGGTTGTAACTGCGGGACACGCTCCAGGAGTCCTTTGATCACGCGGACGGCCAAGTCATCAGACCTAAAATTTTGAAAGGCGCCCTTTTTTGCTTTTCCGATGGCCGATCTATAACCGGCTACGATATATGCTTCCATTTGATATCTTTTTGTTTGGATGAGTTAAAATTAGTTTCTGAGTGGCTTATTGTTCATCAGCATATACTGAATCCGATCGAGCGTTTTCTGATTACCCAATAGCTGAAGGAATGCCTCCTTCTCAATGTCCAAGAGGTATTGTTCGCTGACCTGCTGTGTACCCGTGAGATCACCACCACAGAGCACATAGGCTACTTTTCGGGCGATCTCCACATCGTATTCACTCATATATTTCCCTAGATAAAATTCATTGATCGCGGTATAAAGGGTAGCCAAGCCACCTCGTCCGAGTACTGTCACCAGCTCCTCACTTGGGGCTACGTAATGCTCCGATAGTTGGAGGACCTTGGCTTTCGCTTCTGTGAGTACACGCTCGGTATTGATACATACCAGATCCCGATCTTTCTGAAGGTATCCGTGCTTGAATCCTTCATGGGCAGAGGTAGCCACCGTGGCCGTGGCGATCACCCGAAGTTTTTCTACCAAGGTAGGTATCTGTGTGTCTCCCTCAAAAAATGACTTGGAGGCACGAACTGCAAATTCTTTGGTACCACCGCCACCGGGGATCAATCCTACGCCGACCTCCACGAGCCCGATGTAACTTTCTGCCGCACAGACAGCTGCATCTGTGTGCATGAGCATCTCGCAGCCACCTCCGAAGACATAACCTTGGGTAGCGGTCACCACGGGGACTTTGCTGTAGCGCATGGCCATATTGATCTGCTGGAATCCATGCACCATTTCCTCAAGTTTTGAGAAATTTTTCTGCATGGCCTCCATTCCTACGGCCATCAGATTGGCGCCTACGGAGAAGTTTTTGGCATTGTTGCCGATCACGATTCCTTTCCAGTCACCTGTCTCTGCTCGCTGGAGGGCCTCCATGACACCGATTCCCGTACCTTCGCCGATGGTATTCGCCTTTGAGGTAAACTCGAAGCACAGCACGCCATCACCAATATCATGAATGGTGCATTCAGCATTTTTATACACGGGAGATTTGCCGCGAACCAGATCCAAATGGACTAATCCGACGGTACCAGGGATAGTCTCGAAACTACGCGTCTGAAGTTTGTAATACTTTTTACCTGCGTCCGTAATTTGGTAGAAAGACGGAGATTCCTGTGATTTCATTTCCGAAATCCATTCCGGAAGCGTGTCACCGCATTCCTCACAGATTTCTACACCACGCTGAAAACCAATGAGATCCCAATATTCGAATGGGCCGTATCCCCAGGCATAGCCAGCCTTCATGGCCGCATCCACGCTGTAGATATTATCCGAAATCTCTGGTACCCGATGGGCTGCGTAGGAGAATAGCCCCGCAAAGTAATGCTTCAAAAACTGCCCTCCTTTATCATCCGAAGCGATCATATCTTGAAGTCTCTTGGACATGATTTCTACTTTCTTGGAAATGAGTAAACTCGGCAGTTGTGGTTTTGGCAGTTGGACATAGGTCAAGGTCTTTAGGTCCAGGCCTAGGACAATAGACTTACCGCTGGCATCTCTTTCGCTGGTTTTTTTATAGTATCCTTGTCCGGATTTATTACCTAGGAATTTATTTTCTAACAAGAATGCCGTATGAGCGGGCATAGCCTTGTCCTTGATCTTCACCACGTACTCATCCTCGGGGCAGCTCGCCAATACACCCTGCGTCACCTTCACAGAGGTATCCACACCTACGAGGTCCAGCAGTCGGTAACTGCCCGTGCTCGGCCAGCCGATGGGATCTGAGGTGAGCTTATCCACCTCTGCAATGGTAAGGTCAAACTGCTCTGTAAGTTCATTGATCTTATTCCCTGAGAAAAAGCCGATTCTATTGGCAATAAATGCTGGCGTATCCTTGCAGAGCACTGTTTTTTTGCCTAGGAAGATATCTCCGTAATGCATGAAGAAATCTACCACCTCCGGTTTGGTCTCGCTGTGTGGGATGATCTCCAGGAGGGCCATATATCTGGCTGGATTGAAGAAGTGGGTACCACACAGATGGCTACGGAAGTCATCACTTCTGCCAGCGGCTAACTGATGAATGGGGATTCCTGAAGTATTGCTCGTGATCAGGGTACCTGGTTTTCTGTAGGCTTCTACTTTTTCGAAAATCTGCTGCTTGATGTCTAATCGCTCTACGACGACCTCGATGATCCAGTCAACCTCCACAATTTTCGGTAGGTCATCCTCAAAATTCCCCGTAGAGATCCGCGATGCAAATGCGGCATCGTACAGTGGGGCAGGTTTGGATTTGATGGCATTTTTCAGGGCATTGTCCGCCACAGCATTTTTGTTTTTGTCGGTGGGACTAGCCAAGTCGAGCATGATGACATCCAGACCTACATTGGCAAGATGGCATGCGATACCAGATCCCATAATACCAGAACCTAAAACGGCTACTTTTTTGATTTTGTATTGCATATTTTTACAGTTGTGGGCCTCCATACGCCAGCGTATTTCAGCAGTAATGATCAATGGTGGTTTCCTCTGTCAAAGATAGCACACAAAGGCATTTGATTCTTCTTCCTTCAGAGAAAATCCCGAACTTGGCTTCAAAGCCAAATTCAAGCATAGCCCTGCTACCATCTTTTCAAACGCTAAGATACAAACATTTTTTAACTCAGAGTTAAATTTTTTACTTTTTTTCTATTCTCGAAAGGAAAGCTTCCCGAAGGCATCGCATTCCACACTAATCTGCCGCAAAACCTGGATCTTGACCCATTATTTTTTTTAAATATGAAGGTGATTAAACCTTTAAAACGGTTTTGTGATGCTTCATTTATCCTTACAGCCCTAGGCTTATACGGTGGGCTATGGAATGGCAATCATACAGATTTAATGAATGCATCATATTCCGCTTTCAATTTCAGCCTTATTCGGTTTTACTTTTTGATAGGCTTTGTTTAGTTCCTGTCTAGGTTTCAATTCCTTTAAAATCATCTAGTAAATGGGGTTTCTATTTCAGTCGGTATAGATAAGTTTTTTGGGGGGAAGGGTGTCAGGGGGTTGGCAAAAAAGTAGCAATTTTGGTTTCTTGAGTGCTGGCATATTTGTCAGGAAAAGCAAATTTGCCATTTTGGGGGGTGGGTTTTTAGTATCCTTTATCTGGTCGGTATTTTTTACATTGTCGATTGTTCTTTAGGATTGAGGGTTGTGGTTTGGCATAAGTGAAAGTGGCTGGTTGAAAGCATGATCCTATCTACCGAAACCAAAATTGGCTGTAAGGGGAAGCTTTTTTGGCAGACATTCCCACGCCAAAAGCTACACGCTGTGGAGTGCAAGCTGTTTTTCTGGTTTTTTATTGATTGAATTCAAATTTTTTCATTTTCGAAATGTCATTTTCATCTACTTTGACAATAATTCGTTGTCCAGTTCCGCAGTTACAGGCTTCACAATCAGCTGTTAATGGAGATTTATTGTCGAAAGTCAGATTTACTACCATGATGCCTTCAATTTCCAAATATTGCCGAACGGCATTTTCCGTTTCCGAATTGGAACTATTTTCTCCAGTATGCCACGGATCAGCACATTTGGTCTGATTCCAGAAAAATAAAGTTTCTCTACAGTCTGAGTCGTCATCCTTATTACAACTAAAAGACAGAAGCACTATTAATCCTAGTAAAAATTGCATTTTAAATTTCATGTTGATTTTCTTTTATGCTATCGAGTCATGCAGGGGAATCTCACCCCTACGTTCTCACGGAACACAATTTGGATGCTTCGAGTAGGATCTCGCAGTTCAGCCCTAAATTGATTTGCGATCAATTTTTAACGGGCTTCATCCTTACGAGGCTTCGTCATTAGTTCACTTTCGTTCAACTCCTGTACACTCACCCACAGCTACTTTCCTCTATGCCCCTTTCACGGTTCCTTCACTTCGATGCCATTTGGGCATCGACACTTCTTGATCGTTCAGTCATCCTTAGCGTTCAGCACATCTGACTTTCGGCATTTGTACCTTAAGGTGGTTTGATAGCTACTTCTGACGGTCGCCACCGAGAGACCTACTCTCATCTATCATACAGCATCAACCTAACTTTATAGGCCGTTCAAAACAAACACGTTTTGCAGCTACCCGAAGGTGGCGATTTCGAAGCACTTCACTGTCAACAAAGCAAAAACTTTGATAGAAGCACAAAGCTTGATTTAACCACTGAACCGCCACTTTTGGGTAGGTGCTGTTATAGGGCGTTTTTTATTCTTCCGTTATTCTGTCAATTCCTTTTTTTAGTAATGGAACTATCAAAAATCCTGTCGGAATTGAAAATAAGCACCCTACCAAAAAATCAGATAGCCAAATTACAAAAAAATCTGACGTGAAGCCTAAACGTGTTGCCAAAATTGCAAATGACATTACTGCTGTCATTGTTACTGAAACCAAAAAGACGAATAAAATATTTGCTGTATTTTTTGATAACTTCATAATTGTCTTGGAAATTAAAGTTAATACACTTAAAACGTGTTAGTTAAAAATTAACTAACACGTTAAGGTTCTATATCTTGATTAGTCTTTATTTTTTACCAAGTCGGGTAAAAACAAATGAGGCCTTCTAATGTAGCTTAGTATCCAAATCAAAGTCAAAAACACTATTGCAGGTATTGTGTCAAGTGGTGAATTCAGATTCACCGCAATAGCTCCGCCATAGTAAGCTGTTAGCAAGAAGAAACCCAAATTGAAAGTTTTTGGAAAGACATAGAGAAGTAAAGCTACTATTTCTATGGTTGCAAGCAATAATAGTTCTTCTTGAAACCCTAACTTGTCCATTTGTTCTATTACTTGCGGACTATTAAAAACCTTACCAACTATTGTAAAACCTACAATGAGTGCGCAAATTATGGTTGAGATATTTTCTTTTTTAATCTTCATATCAGTTTTATTTAAGTTCAACTCTTACAAAAAGACCATAGTTTTCTCCATTTACTTTGAATGGACCATATCTGTCAAAGTTTGCACCTAAGCCAAACTGATAGTTTTTGATAGATAAACCTGCACGTAAATACAAGTAACTTCTATCGTGAGCATCTTGTTCTGTGTTGTGATTATACAAGCCTTGAACTCTTGTATAAAGCCCCAATTTATCCGTTAATCGGGGTTTGTATTCTAAAAGTGCGAATGTTTCAAAATTGAAATCATCTCTTAAATCAAATCTTGGTAGTACTACAAAAAGCCACTCACGATTTGCAAATAAATACTGAACACCTGCTGTCGGTCTAAAACCTGTCATATAGTTCATTGTCGCACCTGCTGCAAGTGAAAAACATTTGAAGATTTCATAATTAACCAAAGCCTGAGAAAGAAATTCGTTTTTCTGCAAGTTGTTGTCGTAATTACCATTAAAATTGGTAACATTAAAAAATCCGAACCTGCTACCTGCTTGAAACGGCTTTGCAACAATCATCTGAAAATTCAGATAATTATTTCCTGCAAAAGTCTCAATTGGAATAGGTGGACTTGGTGGTTTACTAACTTGTTCTTGTGCTTGAATTGTTGCAACGATAAATAAAGTTGCAACACCTAAAATTAACGATTTGAATTTCATACCATCAACGATTTATTGTTTAAAATTTGATAGTGCAAAATTCGCTAATGACGAGGCTTAAATGTTAGGCGAAAAAAAGGAATTAACCTGCAAAATCAATCCATTTCTCTAAATTCACTTGGCTTCATACCAGTTTTGGACTTGAAAAACCTACCAAAATCGCTTACATCTTGCTTAGTTAAATCAAAGGCAATTTCAGAAATTGACTTGTCCGTTTGACGTAACAGCACTTTGGCTTCTAAAATTATCATTTCATTTATCCAATCTTGGGCTGTTCTGTTCGTAATGGCTTTCACGCATTTATTTAAATGATTTGGGCTAATATTCAGTTCGTCTGCAAACCCTTTAACTGTTTGTAAGGTGTAAATTTTGCGCAAAAGTTCTTTTTTAAATTTTTCAGTTATCACAAAAGCCGAAGCCTTAGAAGTATTTGTTTTATTTTCATAAACTTGATTAAGTTCGGTCAAAATAAGCTCAATGTACTGTGAAATTATTTGTTTATCAAGGTTTTCAATTTCTAAAAGGCGTTTTAACAAAGGCTCAATTTGACTTCTTTTTCTCTCTGTAATTTTGATAATTGGCTGATTTGAAACATCAAAAAATGGCAACTCTCTGACCGATTTACGGCTTATCAAATCGTCTGCAAAATGACAATACATTCCTTTTGCATTTTGACTTACAAAATCCGTTGTTGTAATATTGTGTGCAGGTAAAAAGAATATTTGATTTTCATTGAATTCAAATGTTTCAAGTCCTTTACTTCTAATGATTTTTCCTTCTGTCAAATAGATAAAGTCGTTAATTGTCTTTCTATGAGGTAATAACGGGAATTTGATACTTTCTTTATGGTCTTCAATTCTATGAATTTCAAATTCGTTAAAGTGATTTTTTGTCCAATTCGTTCTGTCGGCTGGACTATGATAGTTTAGTTTTTCAAACTCTTCTGCTGTATATGTTGGTATTTTTAAAGTCTTCACTTCCAATTGAGTTCTGTCGTCTTTTAAAATGCCCTATAACTTATTTATATGCGCTAAATACACATCGCAAAGTTTCGCTTTTTTCACAGTTTGTGGCGAATCGATATCCATTGATGCTTCCTTATGATTCCTCGGTAGAAAGAGAAAACGTCCTTCCAATGCACGACCGTCTATCGCTGTTTTTTCAAACGACAGAAGATATCCAGATCTGGAGTTAAACATTACGGTCCTCTTGAACGCAGTATTTGTTTGGAAGCTGATAAGTGGTAAAGGTGGATGCATGATGGTACTTTTGTTTTTGATTTGCAAATGAGATTGATTGATATTGGGATAAGGTCATTTGGCTTGTTTGCCGAAATGTGGATTGTGTTTGGTAATGGGTTACCAATCCGACAAAACAAAAATAGTACTCATTTTTCATTCTTGGTAGTTTTTTTATAAAAATGTGATGAAATGACAAAATTTCAGTGTAAATGGTAGAACTTATTTCGTGTTGTTCGGTATAGCCCAAGTTACAAACTTGCGCTAACAGGGTTTGCAGGGCGATCGTATTGGGAAGAGTGATCCCTCTCACAGCTTTTGTCACCATTTTTAAATCATCAGCAAAAATGCCTCAAAAAGAGGCATCCCCACGGCTACAGAGATTTCTAATAAAGCACAAGTTGCAAACTGGCGCTAACGGTGCTCTGAAATTTACTAATTAGATTGAACCAGGGTGGCAATCAAAAAAACATTAAGCTCCTAAAACCAATACTCCCCAAAAAAGCGAAGCCCATATAGCAGCGGCGATCTTTCTATTTTCTGACCTCCTTTGCTATATGGGCTCCCCCTTGTTATTTTTACAGAATCTTACGATTTTACAAACTTGATGGCTGGTAGTGGATCTGGGCTATTTTGCCAATGGATGAAATAATGACCGACTGGTAGCATGTGTACATCTACCCTGATTTCATCATCCGCGGTGTTGAACTTCACGGGATGGGTCACACCATCTGCTCCGATGACTACGGGTGTGGCCGTCTGTGGGATGGCTCCTCTGCGGATGATCAGTCGGTCCTGCGTCGGATTCGGGAAGACTTCGATGCCTAACTTTTCTGTCTCAGAAGTACTCGTCACCACCACAAAGACACAATCTGGTGTCACCACACATTCTCCGTTTCGCACCCGCACGGTATAGTTGCCCGTAACGTCTGGGGTGTAGTTCGGGAATATTTCCCCAGGGATTGGCTCATTCGTATCACAATTGATCCATTGGTAGAGGTATCGCACATCTACGGTCACAATGAGATTTCCGTCATTATTGCTGATGATGGCTGGAGTACGGACCTCCGTGACATTGAGATTGATGATCGAGTCACAGCCTGCCACCGATTTCAACCGAATGTTATAAAAACCAGGACCATTGATGAGCACTCCATCCACAAAGATAGTCTCTCCTTCACAGAGGGTCATTTGCCGAGAGGAGGTATAGATCGGATTTACAAAAAGTATCAATGTAAAGATGGTGTCGCATCCCGAGGCTGGGTTACTTGTCCGATTATAAAGCCCTGGCATCGTCAGGATATTCCCTCCGAAATTGTAGGTTTCGTTGGCACAGATGGTGACTGTCTCCTGAACAAAAGCGGTACCGATGATATCGAAGTCAATAGTTACCAATGAATCACAGCCAAAGCTAGAAACCAAGGTCTTCGAATAGATTCCTGGAGTTACCAAGCGCTCTCCATCAAAAAAGTAAGGTTCATTTCTACAGACACGCACTGTAAGCTCCTGCTCAGAAGGCTGCCCAAATGATAGATCTACTGTGACGATAGAATCGCACCGTTGATTCAATTCATAAACCTTGGAATAAATGCCAGCAGTGGATAAAATGTCTCCATCAAAATCATAGGATTCACCTTCACAAAGCCGCACTACTAAATCTGTCCTTAGCTCATTGGTAAAACTCAAGTCGATGACCACCGTGGAATCACAACCGATAAATGACTGTAGCTCATAGGTATAGGTACCAGATTCCGTCAAAGTGTCGCCTTGGTAGATATACGCTTCAAATCCACAAATGACTACTGGGATGGTATCCCTCGTAGGCTCGAAAAACTGTACATTCCATCGCTCTAGGGAGTCACAACCGAACTGGGTTTGAAACATAAAGTTAAATACCCCACTCGTCCGAATGGTATCGCCATATAGCGGAAATTCTTCACCAGCACACAGCTGTATATCGTAGGTATTGCTCACATGTGGATGCACGGTTAGATTGAGTATCACGAGACTGTCACATCTCGGACCGATGATATAGGTGACTTGGTAGCGACCAGTCGTGGAGAGTATCTGCCCGACGAAATTGTAGGTCTCGCCCTCACAAATATCAACAGAAAATTCTGTTACATACCCATTGATCTTCGTCAGATTGAGCACCAATACAGAGTCACAACCCACGCTATTGGTATATCTGAAGGAATAAATGCCCTGCTCGCTAAATATCCGACCATCGAAGCTGAAAGTCTCATTTCCACATATAGTGGCATAAGTCGTATCGGAAGTCGAACGAAGGACCTCCAACTCCAGAACAATGATCGAATCACAGGCTTGCGCATTAGGTGTATTGCTCACGATCTCGTACACTCCTGACTGATTAAAGCTCTGTCCTTCTATCTCATAGGCTTTATTGCTGCAAATGCTCACGCGGACGGTATCTCTGGATGTAGGCCGTACGGACAAGGTCAGATTGACCAAGGAATCACAGCCACTAGCATTGGTAAATATTTGGGAATATAAGCCTGCTATCTGCAAGGTATCATTACCGAAAGTATAGAATTCGTTGTCGCAAATGGATATTTCTACATCGACCGTATCCCTCTTGCCCAAGACCAAGTCCAGTATCCTAATGGAATCGCAGCCTTCTTCCGTTACAAACTCGAAGGTATAGATTCCGCTATCAAAAAATACTTGGTCTTCAAACTCAAAACTATCCTGATCACAAAGTCTCACGGCGACGGTATCAGCATACGCTGGAAGATGGATGAGCTCCACCACCAGCACCGAATCACACGGCCCCTGGGTGTCAAACGGAAATTCATAAAATCCAGCCACAGATAATGTGTCCTGTCCAAAAATAACTGGAATATTCGAACACGATACCAGCTGAACAGTATCATACCCGATACTATCTACCCTTAAATCCAAAACATAAATCGAGTCACAGCCTTGATTTGTTTCAAACTGATACGTATATATGCCTGGAAGGTGGAAGGTGTCATTTCTGAAGTAGAAAGTATCACCCGCACAGATAGCTGCAAAAGTCGTATCATAAAGACTGGGCAAAATAATGACTTCGGCCACTAAGATAGAATCACAACCAAGAGCCGTCTGCATACCAAAGATATAAGTACCACTCACTGTAATGTCATTGCCAGCTATTTGAAAGGGCGTACCTGCACATTCGATGACTTGGATAGAATCGAGATACACCTCACCCACCGTAAGGATAATGGTCGTGGTAGCATCACAGCCATCTTCGGTTTGATCTTCGAAAATGTAAGTCCCAGACTCAAATAAAGTCTGACCAAACACATTCAAACTATCTCCTTGACAAATGGTAAAAGGTATGGTCTGAGTTCCTACGGGCAGGACCGTCACATCGAGGATGACAATAGAATCACATCCTTCCGCATTCTGAAAATTAAGCTCATACAGACCTTCTGCTGTAATGCTATCTCCATTGATAAACAGCGTGTCTCCACTACAGATGCTGATCGAATCAAAAGTGAAAGAGTTTTCGCAGTCAAACTCTAAGATGTAATAGAGCTGGGAGTTCATCGGAAGGTCATTCCATTCCCCGGGCTGACCTATTTTGTCATTACCGAGGTCCCACTCAGAAAGTGCGATACCCGCAGCATTTTGATTTCCGTTTTGATTTTCGGGGACTGCTGGGAAGCCATACGAGCTACCTCCCCAATTGTGATAACTTAGGGCCATACCCGTACCAAAACCATTGGAGCCGTCACCTATCCAAAAGATATCTCCAAGTACATCATCATCACCATCCCAGACCCATTGGCCTTCTACGCCCTGGTCAGTAGCTCCTATCCACAGATAAGCGATTCCTCCACCACCTGCCACAGATACATAATTGGGATCAATGTTTGCTGCCATGATTGCAGCATGAATGGCATCATTTTCTTCTTCACTTTCTATTTCTGCTAGTTTTGCTCCTCTGGCTGCTGCACAAGCTGCAGCTTGGGGCCATGTGAGGGCTGACTTCACGATTTCGTAGGACTTAGACTGAAAGGAAAAAAAGTAAGTATCCTCCGTAGAACCGCAGTTTTGACTGGATCCAAATGTGGTAAGGAGAAGAAAAATCATCAAACTTAGAAATCTCATATTTTCCATTTGTACATATCTTCTATCAAACATTGTACCTTTTTTTAATGTGGTTATAGATTTATCGTCTGTACCGCAACTCAGAGAATTCCCCCCTGAAAACCAACAGCCCAAAACGGGTATATTTGCTTGGACAAAAATAGGTTAACATTTTGATTCCTAGATTTCTGGAATTCATTATTTTTTCATTAGAATTTAATAAACTATACAAATTAATAAAAATCCTTAGCCGACTTTTTTAGAACCATCCTTATGGTCGGCGATTTTTACAGAAAATAGTTCTTATTCATGCAGAAACTGCTATTTTTACGTTCTAAATTTGATCTATCCATAAAATCTTGAGCATAGAGATGACTTTATCGAGAACTTTACAAAGATTGAAAAATCGATAATTACATCCCATGTACGATTATCTAAAACCAGTTAAGAAATGATGAAAAAAAAGGTATTATTAGTTTTCTGCTTGATTGCAATCTGTTCAAAACCTATATTTGCAGGCGAAGGAATGTGGCTGCCTATATTTTTGAAGTCACTCAATGAAGCTGAGATGAAATCAATGGGTATGAAAATTTCAGCAGAAGACATTTACAGCGTCAATAAGGGCTCTCTCAAAGACGCCATTGTCCATTTTGGCGGATTTTGCACTTCAGAAGTAATCTCCAACCAAGGACTACTGCTGACCAACCACCATTGTGGATACGGTCAGATTCAATCCCACTCCACCGTGGAGAACAATCTACTGAAGAACGGTTTTTGGGCCAAAAGCCTAAAGGAGGAATTGCCAAATCCTGGTCTCTACGCCAGATTTATCGATCGAATCGAAGATGTGACTGCTGTGATCCTAAATGGTGTAAATAGAAAGGCTCCAATCAAAGAGCAGCAGGCGATCATAGATGAAAACATCAAAAGTTTTCAAAAAAGGCAGGTGCTAGAAAAATTTCATGAAGTAAGTATTAGGCCTTTTTTTGCTGGTAATCAATATTTTGCATTTTTTACTATCACATATCCAGATGTGCGATTGGTAGGTACTCCTCCAGAATCGATAGGAAAATTTGGAAGTGATACGGACAACTGGATGTGGCCACGACATACTGGTGACTTCGCTATATTCAGGATTTATGCCGACGAAAATAACAAGCCAGCTGAATACAGCGAAAACAACAAACCATACCGACCAAAACACCATTTACCCATCTCCCTCAAAGGCGTAAAAGAAGGTGACTTCACGATGGTATTCGGATTTCCGGGTCGCACGGATCAGTACCTACCCTCCCCCGCTGTGGCCCAGATCATGGATAAGCTCGACCCTGCTAAGATTAAAATCAGGGATGCAGCCCTGAAGGTTATGGACGGTTATATGCGCAAGGACGAGGCTATCAAAATCAAATATGCCAGTAAATACGCAAGCCTAGCTAATGCATGGAAGAAGTGGATCGGAGAAGTACTTGGACTCAAAAAGACAAATGCACTTCAAAAAAAGCAGCGCTACGAAGAAGAATTTCAGAGAAGAGCATCGAAAAATCAAGAATACAGTGCCCTACTCCCTAATTTTTCGAAGCACTACGCACAGTTGGAAGAAAGTGCCATCATCCGTGATTATTACACAGAGATTATGGCTCGCCCCATTGAAACCATACGCTTGGCGGCAATGATGGATAGATTGATCACCGCCTTTGATAAAGACGGTACTGAGGGGTACGAATCTTTGAAAAAACGAATGACTCCGAGCCTAAACAACTTGTACAAGGACTTCAGCCTCGAAGTAGATCGAGATGTGGCAAAAGCCCTGCTCCAAATCTATGCCGATGATATAAGTGATGAATTCCTACCAAAGCGATTCATCAGCGAAAAGGGTAATATATCCGCAATGGTAGACCGCTGGTATCAAAACTCCCTTCTGCCAAACAAAGCAAAAATGGATGAACTCATGACCTTACCAGCTGCTCAGGTCATCCCCCAACTGAAAAATGATGAAATCGTCAAATTCTTTCAGGAAGTAGCCGACATCATTGAAAGTAAAGTAATCCCTGTCTACGATCGACACAAAACTGCCATCGATAGTATGCAAAGCATCTATATGGAGGCACAAATGGAACTTATGAAGGAAAAAAAGTTTTATCCTGATGCCAATAGCACCTTACGTGTGACCTACGGAAAAATGTCAGGATATTTTCCCAAAGACGGGGTTCACTACCTTCCAAATAGTTACCTAGATGGCGTGGTGGAAAAGTATGTGCCGGGCGATTATGAATTTGATGTACCAGAAAAACTTCTCGAGCTCGAAAGAAACAAAGACTATGGGCCCTACGCAGACAGCAATGGAAAAATGCCCGTCTGCTTTATCGCTGCCAATCATACCACAGGTGGAAATTCAGGAAGTCCCGCCATCAATGCTGATGGTCACTTGATCGGACTCAACTTTGATCGCGTGTGGGAAGGAACCATGAGTGATATCAACTATGATGAGCGCATATGCAGAAACATCATGGTAGATGCTCGGTACATTCTCTTCGTAGTAGATAAATTCGCAGGTGCTACCCATTTGATCAAGGAAATGACCATTGTGAAATAATCAAAATGGGGGTGTGAAATACAGACAAAAGGGCCTTTCCTACCGGGAAAGGCCCTTTTTATTATCCTAAGGAATCTATTCCAATAATAAGGAAAAGAAGAAAAAACTTCTATTTAATAAAGAAATGGCATCACAAACATTCCTTGTTATGTGCAGAATAGCTAATTTTGCCGCCACATACAACCTAAAGTGATACCATGAGACAGTTTCTATATCTGCTCGTACTGCTGCACCTATTCGCCTGCAGCGACAAAACCGAGCGAAAAGAAGTATTTGATGCAGAAGCCATCCATTTCGCAAATGAGCGATTGATCAAAATATCGATGGAGGACGTTTATTCACCTCCCGTAGCTTCCAGAGTTTTTGCCTATCCAAACTTGGCAGCTTACGAAGTGTACCAGCATAGATTAGGACTATCCATTATCAACAAACTAGAACCTAATACCATCCTCCAAATAAAAACGGATACCACCGACATAGACTATTCCGTAGCATCATTGGCAGCCTATTGTAAGATTGCACATTTAGTTGTCTTCAGCGAATACCTTGTAGATTCACTGGAACAAAATCTAGACAAGAAAGCACTAACCGCTGGTATAAACAAAAGTAGATTGGAGGCATCCAAAAAATATGGAGAGAAAATAGCCGAAGAAATCAAAAAATGGATCGCAAAGGACAACTATGCAAGTGTAAAAGCTGGTGATTTTTATACCCAAAAGTCTACAGATAGCTCATGGATCGTGACCCCCCCCATGTTTGAGCCAGCTTTAGAGCCAAACTGGAAAAATCTCAGGCCTTTGACACTTCCGAATCTTGAAGACTTCAAACCAAAACCCAGGCCTGTATTTAGCATCAAACCTGGATCTGAATTTTTTGAGGCAGCCAAAGAGGTCTATGAAATTGGCAAAAGCCCGAGCGATCAGGAAAAAGCCATTGCGCTACACTGGGATTGTAACCCCAATGAATACAACAACAAAGGGCACAACACCTTCTTCATTCACAAAATGAGTCCACCCGCTCACTGGATGAGTATTCATGCTATTTTATCCAAGCAAACGAACGCAGACTTTTCTAAAAGTCTATTAGGATATGCACTCATCACTTCCGCCATGTTTGATGGAATCATCAGCTGCTGGCATACCAAGTATTCAGAAGAATTGATCAGGCCTGAAACCTACATCAATCGGTACATTGACCGGAAGTGGCAACCTTTCATACAGACCCCACCTTTTCCAGAATTCACGAGTGGGCACAGTGTAGTGTCAGGTGCATCATCCACCATCTTAGAAAAATTGTTTCCCAACACGGCATTTACTGATGATACAGAGGTCCAATTTGACCTTCCTGCCAGAAAATTCGAATCCGTAATCCAAGCTGGTGAAGAGGCTTCATATAGTCGATTTTATGGAGGGATCCACTACCGTTTCGGTATAGAACTGGGATTCGAACAAGGAAAAAAAATAGGCGAACATGTCAATATGGTCTTTAACCAATAATCCTTCAGTGATGCGAAAAAACAAACTTTTTTTACTGCTTTGCTCTGGTATCTGCTCAGCCTGTTTTTTCTTGGGTTGTACTTCAAAATCCGAAGTCATCAACAACCTGCCAGATGATGGATTAAAGGGCCTATTCGAAATCATACCACCGACTGAATCAGGAGTAGATTTTGTCAATGTCTATAATGATACCTTGATGTACAACATCTTCTCATATGAGTATTCCTACAATGGTAGTGGAGTAGCGGTAGGAGACATCAATAATGACGGCCTACCTGATCTATACTTCGGCAATAGCTTGGGAAACAACAGATTGTACCTCAACCTTGGAAATTTTAAATTTAAAGATATTTCCTCTACTGCCAATGTCTCTGGGGGCCCTGGCATCAAGACGGGGGTCTCCATGGTGGATATAAATGGGGATGGATTGCTTGATATCTATGTCTGCAAAGCAGGAAATATATTAGAGCTAGAACCACGACGTAATAGGCTCTATATCAACAATGGAGATCTTACTTTTTCGGAAAAATCAGCAGCGTATGGCTTAGATGACCCCAGCTATAGCACCCAAGCGCATTTCGGCGACCTAGACGGTGATGGTGATTTGGACCTATACCTAATCAACCACCCTATCAATTGGGTCAAACAAAATAAAATGAACCTCAACTACGATGAGCAAGGTGAAATGTACGTAGAAAGGGATACTGCAAGACTTCAGATCAGTGACCGCCTTTATATAAATGAAGGTGGAAATTTTGTAGACCGAACTAAAAAATATGGGGTGGATAATGTAGCTTTTGGTCTCGGAGCGATCATTGCAGATTTTAATGACGATGGGAAAATGGATATCTATGTCAGCAATGATTATGTGGAGCCGGACTATTTGTACATCAACAAAGGCGATCGATTTGAAGATGAAGCAGGTAAATACTTCAAAAATATGTCGACCACCTCGATGGGCGTAGATATCTTCGATGCCAATAATGATGGTGATTTCGATCTATTTATCAATGATATGATGCCTGAACACATCGAACGAATCAAACAAAACAGAAGTTACGTCAATTATGATGGCCACCTCATAGGAAGAAAATTTAATTACAAAGACCAATTCAGATACAACTCATTTCAAATCAAAAATGACATAGGCAAATTTTCAAACATCGCCTACCTTACCGGCACATCAGCTACGGATTGGAGCTGGGCCGTGCTTGGAGAGGATTTTGATTTCAATGGTCATACAGATTTATTCATTTCTAATGGATACCTGAAGGAATTAAATGGCATGGACTATTCCATGTTTCAGCTCGATTCTATTCGCAAAAACACCCCTAAGGAAAGATTTCCTATGGAGTGGAAAAAAATCGTAAAGGAGATCAAAGAAAAAAATTATTGGTTTTCGAACCAAGGGGATCTCCAATTTGTCAATGTCAGCAATCATTGGGACCCATCACCAAGTGGATTTAGCAATGGTGCCGCCTATGCAGACCTAGATAATGATGGCACATTAGACATGATTATCAATAATATCAACGAACCAGCATCTATCCTCAAAAACACCTTAAAAACCAAGAAAAAGGTAAAGTCAAAAACGGTTCAACTCAAGCAGTCAGGAAAAAATATTCTTGCCATAGGTGCTAAAGTGGCTGTAATCAAAAGCGATGGCACCTTACATTGGAAATACCAACACCCTACTCGAGGCTATATGTCAAGTACAGATTATAGACTGACGTTTGGGTGCACCGAGAAAATTAATTTGGAAGCCTTCCTCGTACATTGGCCAGATGGCACCAAAGAACAATACCCCGTGGATATCACCGATAAGACACAAGTCCTCGAAAAAGGCACTGGATCCAAAGTAACAGCTCAAGAAAAATCCGCAGCTCTCCTTGATAAATCACAACTCCCATGGCAACATGTAGAAAATGAATACATAGATTTCAAAAGAGAGCCACTCCTTCATACCAAAAACTCTGCAGAAGGTCCCGCTCTAGCCATCCAAGATTACAATGGAGACGGCCTGCAGGACATCTATTTTGGTGGGGCCAAATCCCAACCTAGTGAAATCCTTTTTCAGCTCCCCAATGGCATATGGGAGAAAAAAACTCAACCAGATTTTATCAGAGATAGTGCATTTGAAGATGTAGCAGCAACACCAGTGGACATCGATGCAGACGGCGATCTGGACATCGTCGTGGTATCAGGAGGATATGAAGCAGATCCTCAGTCCGAGGCATACCTCCTTCGCTGTTACCTCAACGATGGAAAAGGAATTTTCAAAAGAAATAACAATTTTCCAGATATCCGATTAAATGGGGCTTCTATCGTGACTACTGATCTCAACAATGATGGAAGAATTGACCTCATCGTCGGTGGTGGAGCAAAACTAAATTTTTACCCAAATAGTGAAGGTACTCGGATTTTGATCAACACGGCCACAGGTTTTATTGATGAGAGTAGTAAGTGGTTTGAGGATAACCGGATCGGAATCGTGAAAGATATCAAAGAGGTCCGTATCGATGGCAAAAAACATTTGCTTGCAGCCTTAGAATTTGGCCCAATGAAGCTCTGGCGAGTTGAAAAATCCAAGCTCGTAGAGGTAACTGAAGATTTTGGCTTGGAAAAAAGTCATGGATTTTGGCAGACCGTATATCCAATGATCGATAAAAATGGCAATTTGAATGCATTTGTAGCGGGCAACTTGGGTACTAATACATTTTTCAAAACATCGGAAGAAAAACCACTTTGCATCTACAGCAATGACTTCGACGAAAATGGGGAGCATGATGCTATTCTTTGTGCATATTTTGGCGAAAAATCGTATCCACTTGTCTCTCGTGATCGCTTGCTCCATCAAATGACCACACTTCGCAAAAAATACCTTCGGTACAATCATTTTGCCAACCAAACCATTGAGGATATTTTCCCATCCGACAAGGTCAAAAACGCCAAACAGTTTCCTATCTACGTACAGGAGACTTCTATTTTCGAACTAAAAGCTGGCAAATTCGTCCGATCGGCATTACCCGTAGAATCCCAACTTTCCCAGGTCAGAGGAATTGAAGGATATACAGATGCAAAAGGTTTATTCCATATAATTACGGTAGGAAACTTCTGGGAGACTGACTTTGACTATGGTAAATATGATGCCTCTGTCGGAGCAATACATACCTACATGAATGGAAAATGGAAAACCTTGAAACACACTGGTCTCGCAGCAGACGGCAATATCCGCAGAGTGGCACACATCATCTCACAAGGAAAAACTGCCTTTGTCGTAGCCGGAAACAACGAAGCACCATTTATCTACACCGTCAAGTAATTGACTTTAGGTAAATTCAATTGGTAAATACACCCGTTTGTAATTGTCGATGATAATTTTCTATGGGTGCACCGCAAAGCTGACACCTGCATTTCTCGCCTTCTCCATGATCGAGAATACGATCGCTTCCCGCAGATTGAGCTCAGACTTTAGACTATCTGTTTCGACATATACTCTAAAAAACACATCAATAGACTTGGGCCCTAAAGTGTGGGCATTGATCAGCCAATTATCTGAGTTGATTTGATCAAATTCTGTCGGAATTTGTCTAAGCTTGGTTACGAAATCCTGAATATTTTCTAAGGGGGTGAGGTAAGATATACCGAGGGTATTTTCATAGATTCGGTAGCGACGGATCCCAAGATTGGTCAAAGTCACATTGGCCAAATTACCATTTGGTACGGAAATCACGGAGGTATCTACTTTTCGGATTCTAGTGGATCTGAAGCCTACCTCCTCTACCGTACCCTGGATTTCTGATGTGGATATAAAATCTCCAATATGAAAGGGTTTATCTAGAAAAATCATCACCGAGCCAAAGAGATTCTTGAAGGTATCCTGAGCTGCCAAGGCAAGGGCAAGACCCCCAATAGAGGCACCCGCTATCAGCGCTGTGACATTCACTCCAAGAATGGATAGCAGATGAATAAACACGACTACGCCTATCAGAATTTTCGCCATTTTACTGATGACAGGGACCAACTGATCATCCATCTTCGTCTCTGTCTTTGAGGATAAGAGTTTCATGTAGATCTCTAAAATGCCGATGACTTTCATCAAAGCCATAAATAAAAATACCGCCTGAATAATCCGAATGGCCAACATCATAAAAGCTGATAAATGTACATCGAGTAGCAGTATCGGGATCATACGCATTACTGCATACATAAGGACCATCAGCGAAATGTACTTCGCCAGATCGTACAGGATGCGGTGATGTTCCTCTCCAATGCGCAGCCGACGCCACAAAGAACGTTTGAGCAATCTATCCACACTCCAACTCAGAATAAATTGTAGTAAAAGTGCAGCAAGGATAATCAAGAAGATGCCCAAGTACTGCCACCCAGCGATGCCCAAGTAGGTATTATTGAACTGTTTGGGCAGTTTTGAAAGTAGGTTATCAGCCCAGGCCGGAAAAATTTCCCGATATAGCCTATTGACGGAAAGGGCGGTCTCCTCACTGTAGTACCAGTTTTTGCCGACTTTGATGAGGTAGATCTCCGGATATTTATTTGGGAATAGATAATAAATAGATTTGTCCGTGGTAGTATCTTTGTAGGTGTCATACCGAGGAATATGGGATAGATCCACCAACAATCCCTTCCCATCATAAAAGTTTTTCAACTCCACTGCAAATCGCTCTCTCTTCGTCCTACTGAATTTTGGCAAAAAACTTTTGGCTGACTTTCGCTTATCGAAATTCTCCTCGTCCAAATATTGAAGGTGATTCAATACCGTGTGATAAGGAGTGGAGAGATTGATCTCCTCTTGAGCAATACCAGAAAAAGACATCAAAAGCCCCAAACCAATCATTATAAGATACTTCACGAGATTTGGCATATGCTAACTTTATTTCTAATTAAATATTTATCCTTCGCCATCGGATAGATTCTTGATGGGTGGTTCTACACTTGAGTAAAATCCAGCTTATCCGATCGGGCAAATATCTGTATTTTTTCGTGCATTTTGGATGCATACCCTCTTGTCAAAAACTTTACGATCTCAAATGAGGTTTTAAAGCGTGACGAAGATCAGACGAAAGTGGTCTGATGATCTCTCATTTTTTCACTTAAAAAAGGAATAAACGTGGAAGTAGCAACATTTGGAGCAGGATGTTTTTGGTGCTTAGAGACCGCCCTTAATGAATTAGAAGGCGTCCAGAGCGCAGTAAGCGGGTATATGGGTGGGCATACCGAATCCCCAAAATACAAAGACATTTGTACGGGAGAGACCGGTCACGCAGAAGTGGTACAAGTGACCTTCGACCCTGAAATCATCAGTTATGAAACCCTCCTAGAAATGTTCTGGACGCTTCATGACCCTACCCAACTGAATAGACAGGGTAATGACATAGGCACTCAGTACCGATCGGTCATCTTCACACACTCCCCACATCAAATGCGACTGGCCCAATGGTCCAAGGAGCATGTAGCCCCCAAACTTTGGGATGGGACCATCGTAACCGAAATTACGGAAGCACCTATCTTTTACCCAGCTGAGCCCTACCACCAAGGATATTACAAGGTGAATCCCAGCAATCCCTATTGTAGCTACATCATCACCCCAAAACTTAGTAAATTTCGCACCAAATTCGCCCAAATGCTCAAAGGAGTAAAACCGGCAGCCGATCCAAAGGCTTACCGAACACTTAATGCGGAAGAAGCCTACGTCATCCTCCAAAAAGGTACCGAGAGACCATTTACAGGTGAATACGACAAACACTATGCAGCAGGTGTATATCACTGCCGTCAGTGCGATAGCCCACTTTACAAATCTGAATCCAAGTTTAATTCTGGTTGTGGTTGGCCAGCCTTTGATGATGAGATTCCTGGCATGGTCACCCGAGTTCCTGACAAAGATGGTAGAAGAACTGAAATCATCTGTAGCAACTGTGGCGGACACCTGGGGCATGTCTTCCGTGGAGAACGATTCACAGCCACGAATACAAGACATTGTGTGAATTCTATCTCCTTGATATTCAAACCCTCCTAAGCGAGTTAACTCTTTTTTTGGAGATTTTTTGGCAAAGTTTACCATAAATCCATACATTTGGACGTTTGATTGATTCATACGACCCTCATACATGGACTTCGGAAAGCTTTTTCAAATGTGCAGCATTTGGCAATTCCGAGAAGGTAAGAGTTCCCGAAAGCCATTTTTCGTGGAATCAGAAAAAAGGTTTTTCCCCCGCGTGGTGGGTTGGGCCTGATATAAAAACGATTGTTCACCAAAAAAATAATTTATGGAGAGAATAGTACTTCATCCCGAAACCCCTAACAAAAGAGATCTTCAGATCGTAGCTCAAAAGATCAACGATGGTGCTTTGGTCATTTTCCCTACGGATACCATTTATGCACTCGGATGTCTGATGACCAACAAACCAGGCATCGAGAAAATTTGTAAAATCCTGGATAAGAAAGAGAAGCAGGCCAAAATGTCACTCATCTGCCCAAATATCAGCGTGGTGTCTGAGTACACGATGCCATTCGGTAGTCATGTATTTAAGTCCATGAAGCGATATCTACCTGGTCCCTACACTTTCGTACTGAGAGCTAATAACTATGTGCAGAAGTATTTCAAAAACAACAAGGAAGAGATCGGTATCCGAATCCCTGATAATGCCATCGTACACGCACTTCAGGAATTCTTGACTGCCCCGCTCATCAGTACATCACTTAGTAGCAATGACGCCGTATTGAAACATTTTTCTGATCCAGATGATATCGAAAATGTATTCAAGCACCAAGTTGATTTCTTACTAGATGGCGGTATCGGATCCTTAGAAGAATCAACGGTGTTGGACTGCACCTCCGATGAGATCGAACTAATTCGTGAAGGAAAAGGAAAGGTAGACTAATATCACTCTATTCCATATTTCAAAAAAAATGCTTTCTGTACACCACAGAAAGCATTTTTTTTTACGTTTAACAAAATTACTCTTGGACCAACTCAAACTTGAGGTTCGGATTCGCACCAGACTTTTGTAAGCTAAGCGTCTGCCCGTCGGTGGTCAATTGGTCAATCTGGTTGATAGCAGCTACAAAATCCTGCTCTGTGTCATCTGGACAAGCCATCATCGTAGAAAAACCTTGCTGAAGTAGTACCTGATCATTATTTCTGATTTTGTACATAAATCCGAGAATATTACAGTCAGCTTTTGCTTCGATCCGACCTAAGTGGCTGTGAAAGATGAGGTAATGGCGATCGGCTTTTCCATCAATGGGCTTTCCATTGAGCTCGACAAGTCTCCATCGCTTATCCTCCACGGCCAGATTTCCCTCTTTCGCAAGCAGATATTGATCGGCTTGGGCTCCTTCTATCTTTTGACCTTTGCTGTCCAATTGCCTCAATCTGTTTTCTTCTACCTTATACATCGCAGCGATGGCGGGATCATTTATTCCTAGAAGTTGGATATTATTTCCCTGCCATTCAAATTTTCCGACCATGGTATCCAGGCTCTTCTCTTCACCAGACAACTTGGATAAAACCAAGACATAGCTTTGCGAATCAGTGATCGACAATTCGGTCGATAGGTGGTCACAGCCTTCGCATGGCAATTCCCCAGAATATTTCCCGGACCAGTCCAAGGAATTTTTGGCGCTGTGTTCTGCCTCAAACTGGGCTTGTGAAGAGGAATCACTCTTTGCATTCTGGCAACTATACATGGACAGACCAATAAAAAGTGTGGTAAAAATACTGAATACCTTGAACGAAAAATTGGTCATGCCCATTTGGTTTTTGATATGAATTGGTGAAAAATTAGAGAATCTCCACTCTGATGACTCTACGTACTAGGACGATGCATCAGGTCCCATTCCACAGCTCCAAGGCCAAAAAAAATGGCCCGACAGTAGTCCTGCCGAGCCATATCTTTATTCGTACTGTCTTCAGAGCGGATTTTTATCTCATCAACATAGAAAAGCATCCACTCTATAAAGACAGATTAGTCCATATTTGCGATGATCTCATCACCAAACTCTGAGCACTTCAATAGTGTAGCGCCTTCCATGAGTCTGTGGAAATCATACGTAACACGTTTTTTGCTGATAGCACCCTCTACCCCTTTGATGATAAGGTCAGCTGCCTCATGCCATCCGAAGTATCTGAACATCATCTCTCCAGATAAAATCACAGAACTTGGATTTACTTTATCCTGTCCAGCATATTTTGGAGCCGTACCGTGGGTTGCTTCGAAGATCGCAGCACCCGTCTGGTAGTTGATATTCGCACCAGGAGCGATACCGATACCTCCTACCTGCGCTGCAAGAGCATCTGAGATATAGTCACCATTCAGGTTGAGCGTAGCGATGACACTGTACTCCGCTGGTCTAAGAAGGATCTGCTGTAGGAATGCATCCGCAATCACATCTTTGATGATTAGCTCTTTGCCATTCACCTTGATCACTTGCCATGGGCCGCCGTCTAGATCTTCTGCACCATATGCTTTTTTAGCAAGTTCGTAACCCCACTCTTTGAATTTTCCTTCGGTAAATTTCATAATATTACCTTTGTGGACGAGCGTTACAGAAGGAAGGCCTAGCTCAATGGCATAGTCGATCGCAGCTTTGACCAATCGCTCTGTACCCTCCTGAGATACGGGCTTGATACCTAGTGAAGAAGACTCAGGGAATCGGATATTTTTTACACCCATCTCCTCTATCAAAAACTTCTTCAATTTCTCTACTTCAGGGGTACCTGCATTGTATTCGATACCTGCATAGATATCTTCTGTATTTTCGCGGAAGATCACCATGTCTACCAGATTTGGCTCACGTACAGGGGTAGGCACACCGGTGAACCAACGCACAGGACGCACACACGCATAAAGGTCTAGGATCTGACGAAGGGCTACGTTCAGCGATCTGATACCGCCTCCCACAGGAGTGGTAAGAGGTCCTTTGATCGCAACGCTATATTTTTGGATAAGATCTAATGTCTCTTGTGGAAGCCAGTTGCCCGTTTGGTTGAAAGCTTTTTCGCCGGCCAGTACTTCTAACCATTGGATTTTCTTCGTACCGCCGTAAGCTTTTTCTACAGCAGCATCCAGTACCCGAACGGATGCGGCCCAGATATCTGCTCCCGTACCATCGCCTTCAATGAAAGGAACGATCGGATTGTTTGGGACGGTCAATTGACCATTTGATATCGAAATAATTGATTCACTCATTTTTTATACATTTTGAATTCAAAAATAGCTACAAATATAAGGATTTTGCACAATTTTTGGGATTCAGCCGCATTTTTCGGCGGATTTATCACTATTTTAAGAGAAAATTCCGTGGTCGGCAGCACGGTGAGGTTCATCATATTACCTCATCTGATTCCCAAAATCTACAGACTTGGGGAAAATGTGAAGTAATTCTTAAAATCTGGTCATCGGGGTAAACTTTTTTTACCTTGCAAATCGTTATTTGGTCATCAAGAATACTACACACCTATGCAAAGGTGGACCATCATTCGTTGTATCATAAATAATTCCTTCTAATGCGCATCCCTACAAAATTAAAACTAGGCCTTTTCCTTTTTTTGACGACCGTACTCTTTATTCAATGCTCGAAAAAAGACAGTGAACTATCCAATCCAGAGGTCTTCATGGAATACCTAAGTAGATTTTCAGGACCTGATATTGGCAGAAGGGATCCCATCGATATTGTACTGACCACCCAAATCGATGTCGAAAATTTGAGCGAAAAGGAGCTACAGAACTTATTTGAAATTAGCCCGTCAGTAGATGGAAAAGTTAAGCTAAATGGCTCGTATTCTGTAAGTTTTGTCCCTGACGAACTCCTGAAAAGTGGTGTAGATTACATCATCGATTTTCAGCTATCCAAGTTGAATCCAAAAGTACCCAAAGAGCTGGCCGTATTTAGATTCAAAGTCGTGGTGCCTGAACTGGAAGCAAGAATGAGCCTAGAGGAAATCAGTCTGGTAGGTGAAAAATCCCATCAAGCTTCCTATTACCTCTACGCGAACGATAGGCTCACGGAAGAGGAAATCAGAAAAAGCCTCAAAATCAATCTGGATGGTAGTCCACTCAGGTACGAAGCCTACAAGACGAATGAGGCAAATCGTTGGGATATTATCGTAGAGAATCTGCCCCGCGGCCTCAAGGATCAAGAACTCAGCTTTGAGCAAGTGGGAAGTTTTTTCCAAAAGCTGGAATTGCCTAAGCCAACGACTATTTATGGAGCGGAGACCTTCCAAATCATGGAGGTCAAATTCATGAATGACGATAGCCGTGAGATCAATGTCTTCTTCTCAGATTACCTCAATGCCGATCAAAATCTGGATGGGCTCATCCGAATCGATGGCGTCAAAGATTTGAAATTTTCCATTTTCGAAAACAGGCTGCGCATTTCCCCCGCCGAGGAACTGATTGGCAAGCGGACACTGACCATTTCCTCAGGAATACTGAGTTCGATGGGGACCAAACTCAAAACCGATTTTAGTGAAGCCCACGAATTTTCGCCTCAATCTCCAAAAATCGAATTGGTCAAATCAGGGAATATCCTACCATACAGCCAAGACATCAAATACTATATTTCAGTCCTAAACCTCAATGCTGCTGATATCGAAATCCTCAAAATACCGCAACACAATATCCTGCAGTATTTTCAGATGAATGACCTCGGTCAGGGGCGTGATTTGCATTATGTCGGAAAGATTGTGTACACGGGGACCCTCACATTTCCGACAGCTGCCTTTGATAATACCAAGCAAATATATGCACTGGATCTTAGCAAGATGATCAAACCCGAGGAAGGGGCCTTCTACCATCTGCAGCTAAAGGGAAAAGAAGCATTTAGCATGCTGCCCTGCCATCGCGATAATCCGAGGACAACGGATAATGAAGACCATGCATCCAAAGATGTATTCTACACGACTCGAAATTCTTCCTTCTATGAGTACTATTGGGCAGATGACTATTACAGTGACTACTACACCAAAGCTGATCCTTGTACAGAAAGCGAGTATTGGTATAGCGTGAAAGCACGAACAGTAATTTTTGCTTCAAATTTGGGCCTGGTCTACAAAAAAAATACAGATGATTCCTCCATAGCGATCGTCACGAATCTCCTAACCTCCAAACCAGTAGCCGGAGCTGAAGTCAAACTCCACAGCTACACCCAAGACGTGCTCGCTACCGCCGTGACGGATAAAGATGGTATTGCAAAATTTTCAGGTGTCCAAAAAGACAAACCGTACGTGGCAGTAGCCAGTTTAGGAAAAGATCGGGCATATATCAAACTCTTGGAGGGCCTCACTCTGGAGACCGCCAGCTTTGATGTGGATGGAAAGGTTCACGAACACATGGTAGATGGATTCATCTACGCAGAGCGCAGCGTCTGGAGACCGGGTGACTCCATTTATGCGCACTTCATTTTTCAGGATCAGGCCAATCCACTACCGGACAAACACCCGATCAAGGCTTCCTTACTGGATCCCTCTGGTGTCTCGACGCAGACGATCGTCTTCGAAAAAGATGCAAATAATGCCATTTACCCAGTCTACCTTACCACTTCACCCAATGCAAAGACAGGAGACTGGTCTATCCACATCGATGCGGGTGGGGTGTACTTCACGAAGAAAATAAAAATCGAGACCATCAAACCAAACCGACTAAAAATCAATTCGACCATGCAGGTGGCCGACATGAAATTGGACCAAAAAACAAGAGTCAATTGGCTAACTGGACCAGCTGCCTCGAAATTGGAAACGGTGGTCACTGGCCGATTATCAAAAAAGAAACCTAATATCAAGAAATATGGAGACTTCAATTTTGAACACGTAAAAGCTCGCGTTCCTTCCGAAGACCTCGCACTGTTCAACGGAGAGACCAATGAGAAAGGCGAATTTTCATTCCAATATCCCTTCGAGTTTTACCAAAATCTGATCAGCCCTCCCATCCTGGAGGTACAAACATTGACGAAGGTATTCGAAAAAAGCGGTGGCTTCAGCATGCATTCTGATCAGATCTCATTTTCGCCTTTCCAATATTGGATCGGACTCAAAATGCCGGAAAGTGATTATGGTGACAATAAAAAAGAATCAGACTCCAACCTGAAATGTGTCGTCATTGACACCACTGGAAAAGCGCAGGCTAACTTCTCTGTCAAAATAGAAATCTACAAAGTCAATAATCGTTGGTGGTATGATCAAATGGACGAAGGCGATGATCGGTATCTCGAAGATGAGTCCCTTCAGCTCCTCCAAACCACCAATGTAGTCACCAATGCGGAAGGTATAGCAACCGTAGATCTGGCCAAAGATACGGAGCTCTTCTGGGGAGAACTCTTCATCACTGCGAGCTCAGCCAAGACCCTCCACGAGGCAGGAATTCGCTCATACTACTATTCTTGGAGACATGGCAATAATAAAAAAGCGGTAGCCACTACCCTGCGCCTCTCGAAAGATAAGGAGGCCTACCGAACAGGCGAAACTGCCAAAATATCGGTCCCCACCAGCGCAGGATCCAAAGTACTCCTCAGCATCGAAGATGGACACCGCGTACAACACCTCCAGTGGTTCGATGCCACGAACCTACAAACAGAAATCCCAGTCAAACTGGAAAAAGCTTGGGGCAACCACGTATATGCGCATGTCAGTGTATTACAGCCACACCAGCAGACGGTCAACGACCTGCCTATGCGTATGTATGGCGTCATCCCCATCAAAGTAGAAGTACCAGAAAAAGCACTCCTACCCATCATCTCCATGCCTGACAAACTTCGACCGAACGAAAAATTTGACCTTACCATCAAAGAATCCGCAGGTAAAGAAATGAGCTATACCATCGCGATTGTGGATGAAGGTCTACTCGATCTGACGGGATTCAAAACACCTAATCCCAAAGATCATTTCGAGCAAAAACCAGCACTTGGTGTACTGACTTGGGATGTCTTTGATCAGGTCATCGGTGCTTATGGCGGAAAAATACGAGGAAGTATCGGCATCGGTGGGGATGAGTATATCCGAATCAAAGGCTCGAAAAATGCCATGCGATTCGAACCCGTCGTCATCCAATTAGGTCCCTTTACAGTCGGCAAAAATGGCAGCAAAAAGCACCAAATCCAAATGCCGAATTACATGGGCAGTGTGCGGGTGATGGTCATCGCCGCCCATACCAATGGAGCCGTCGGCGCCGCTGAAAAAACCGTACCCGTCAAGCAAGAACTAATGGTCTTAGCCAATGCGCCAAGAAAAGTTTCTCCCGGGGAAAAATTCGGTCTAGGTCTTTCTTGTTTCGTAGATGCACCTAAAATCAAGGAAATCGCCATAGCCATCACGGCGGAAGGTCCCTTCAAAACGGAGAAGAAAAATACAGTGCTATCGGTAAAAGGTAAAGGAGAATACGAAACGAGTATCCCCATTGATGTCATCAGCGAAGGGGCCAGTACGCTTAAAGTGGAGATCAGTTCTGGTTCTTACAAGGCCTATCAGACCATCTATCTGGAATCACAGAATCCCAATCCGATTTCCACACAGACAGTCTCGGCCACCATTCCCCCCAAGGAGACCCGCAGCATCGAATCCGAGCCTGTATTCGAAAATCCAAGTTACTTCCTATCCGTAGCCAATGGAATCCAGCTGAATCTCGAAAAATCACTCAACTACCTCATCCAATATCCACATGGCTGCCTCGAACAGACGACCTCGGTAGTCTTCCCGCAACTATTCTTAGATAAACTGATGATTCTCTCTGAAAAACAAAAGCAAAAAAGTCAAAAATACATCCAGGAAGGGATTCAGAAAATCACAAAATTCCAATCAAGCTGGGGTAATTTTTCTTATTGGCTGGGCGAATCTTCGGCTGATGACTTTGCATCGACCTACGCTACACATTTCCTCATCGAAGCAGATCAATTGGGATATGCAGTCCCCAAGATCACCCTTTCAAAGGCCGCAGAGTGGCTTACGAGCACCGTCAACGCACCCCAGCAAAACAAGGGTCACCTACAAGGATACCAACTGTATCTTTTGGCAAAAATGGGTAAACCCGCTTATGCTGCAATGAATTTATTCCGAACCAACAACAACCCAGATGCTGGCTCGATGGAGTTATTGGCTGGTGCGTATTTTCTAGCTGGTGAAAAATCAGTCGGCAATCTCCTACTCCAAAGAGCACAATCTGCCAAAGGAAAGCTCCCTGGTTTCAGTCCATACGGGCGTACCGCCGCTTGGGACGGTCTAAGGCTTGAGATTTTCCAACTAGCTGGTATGCAGGATCGTATGTGGACACTCGCCAAATCAGCAACAGCCAGATTCGATAAGGAGTACCTGAGCACCCAAGATATGGCACTGCTGATGGTCGGTATCTCGAAAGTGGTCAATGATCGAGCTGCCAATGCAGATGCCAGACTCAGCTACTCCTTGATTGGAGGCACAGCCAAAGAAATCAAACTCAAAGAAACCATCACCCGCGAGGATATCAGTTTCGGAAAGGGCGACAAAAAAATCAACCTTACCTCCTATTCCAACAATGAACTCTACGTCCAGCTCGTGCAAAGAGGTAAACTCAAAATGGGCACCGATGAAATAAAGCAACAAGGCTGTAAAATCACCAAAAAATACACCCTTCGCGATGGCACGCTAGCTGATCTCGGCAAACTCAAGCAGGGTACGCAGCTCTACGTCGAAGTCAGCATCACAAACACGGGCGATGTGCCTCGAAAAAATATCGCGTACACCGAGGCGCTACCTTCCGGGTGGGAGGCCAACTATCTGGAGGTTCGTAACACAAACCAACCCTACGTACGAAACGTGGATGTCAGAGATGATCGAATCCACTACTATTTCAGCTTGGAGCCAAGGCAACTCGGCGTTTTGAAAATACCCGTCGTGGTATCCTATCGAGGCAAATTTTGCATACCGAGTTCTTCCTGCGAGGATATGTACGAAAATGATTTCTATGCCAGTATTCCTGGACAGTGGATCGAGATCGAGTAAAACATGAAGCGAAAAGACTGGATCAGACTATCATCAGGGGTGGCCCTCTTGGCTGGGCTTGTTTACTACATTTTTTGCTTACCAAGTCCATTGTTCGATCAGGGCTACGCCACCGTGGTAGAAGACCGAACAGGACAGTTGCTCGGAGCAAGGGTAGCCCCAGATGGTCAGTGGCGATTTCCAGCAGCGAGTTTTGAACCCTCGGAAAAACTGAAGCAGGCCCTACTCCACTTTGAGGATCAGCATTTTTATTACCATCCCGGATTCAATCCTGTAGCCATTGCAAAAGCGGGATACGAAAACATTCAGGCGGGACGAATCATCCGTGGAGGTAGTACCCTCACCCAGCAAGTCATTCGATTAGCGAGAAAATCGCCTCGTAGAACCTTCGGAGAGAAGATCATCGAATTGATCTGGGCTACACGATTGGAAGTCCGACACACCAAGGACCAAATCCTGAAACTCTACCTTACCCATGCGCCATTTGGAGGCAATGTCGTGGGAGCGCCGATGGCCGCCTACCGTTTTTTTGGTACCACGGTGGACCGTTTGTCATGGGCGCAGGCTGCTACCTTGGCTGTACTTCCGAATGCACCCAGTAGGATATTCCCCGGCAGAAATCAGGAAATCCTCCGATCCAAAAGGAATACCTTGCTCCAAAAACTTCTACAGAGAGAAGTCATCGATTCCTTGGAATATCGTCTCGCACTCTTGGAGCCGCTACCTGTAGCCTATGAGTTACCCAAGGATGCACCACATTTTACCGATTGGATGTACCAACAATCGCCCGGAGCATATATCAAATCCACGATCGATAAGACACTCCAGGTCAGAGTCGAAGCACAACTAATCAATCACCATCAGAAAATGCATCAAAAACTCATCGAAAATGGAGCCGTCCTCGTGGCAGACCTTCATACCAATGAGGTCTTGGCCTACGTGGGCAATACACCGACCACCGCCCAATTTCAAAATCAGGTGGACATGATTCAGGCACCGAGAAGTACGGGTAGTATCCTGAAACCCTTCCTATACGCAGCACTTTTGGATGAGGGGATGATCCTGCCAAGCCAACTGATCCCAGATATTCCCACCGATATCAATGGCTATGCACCGAAAAACTTTGATTTGACCTATCTGGGTATGGTACCCGCTGATGTGGCCTTGGCACGATCCCTCAATGTACCCTCGGTACGCATGCTTTCCCAGTATGGAGTATCCCGATTTCTCGACCAGCTGAGACTCTTAGGTTTTCGCCACTTGAATCAGAAAGCCACCCACTATGGACTGAGTCTAATCTTAGGCGGTGGAGAAGCCAGTCTGTGGGATATCGTGCAGGCTTATGCCGGACTCGCCAATCACGCAAAGTACGACCGGACCAATGCCAAAAAAATCAATGCTCCAGCTGAATCCCTCAAGTATCTAAAATCTGGTGATACTTCTCAACATCAATCGTCGGAATCCAAAATCCGAATACCGTACAACCAGGCTACAGCCTATACGACCCTCAAAGCGATGGAGGAGGTAAATCGACCTCAGGGCCAGGATCAGTGGTATTTTTTTGATGGTGGGCAAGCCGTCAGTTGGAAGACGGGGACCAGTTTTGGATTTCGGGATGGATGGGCCGTTGGCGTGACCGGAAAATATGTGGTAGGCGTTTGGGTGGGGAATGCCACAGGATTGGGGAGACCAAATTTGACGGGATTTGACTTGGCAGCGCCCTTGCTTTTTGATGTACTCGCCATACTACCAGATCGGGAAGAAATCAAGCGCCCACCCGTGGGATTTGAGACCGTTGACATCTGTGCTACCTCTGGAAGTCTGGCGGGGCGCTACTGTCCGACTGCAAAAAAAACTGTTCCGAAAATCAACAGGATTCGCAAGCAGTGTTCCTTTCACAAAGCACATTGGGTGGATACTTCTACTGGAGAGATGGTCAGTCCATCCTGCCGGCCTGCTGATCAGCGATTTCGTGATACTTTTTTCGTACTTCCGCCAGTGGCAGCGCATTATTACCACCTGAGAAATCCGAGTAACAAGCATTTACCTGCATTTGCCAGAGACTGCCAGGAATCGGAAAATCCCATGGCGTGGATTTATCCCACCTTCGGTCAAAAAATCGTACTTGGACGCGATGTAGATGGCATCTCCAAGGGCGCCGTTTTTCAGATCGCACACCTTCACCCAGAGCGAAAGGTATATTGGTATGTGGAAGGCAGACTCATCGGAGAAAGCGAACGCAGCCATCAATTGACCGTCGATCTTCCACCCGGTACCTATCGATTCAAACTAATCGACCAGGACGGATACAAGCTCGAGAAATCAGTGGATTTTTTTTGATAATCTAGTTTATTGCAACTCAAATTCTACCCGACCCAAACCCTGAAAACGAGCAGAAATACGATCTCCTCCCGATACGGCTTGGGCTTCCGTAGCCGCACCTGCCAAAATGAGTGAACCCTCAGGAAGGTCAATACCATTCGCCACCAGCAAATGACTAGCCTTGACAAAGGAGCGGAGTGGATGCCCCAAGATGGCAGCCGAAGATCCCAAAGCCGCATTTTTTCCATTGACCTGCATGACAATCCCGACATTGCTAAGGTCCGTCTTGGGTGCATGCCAACTGCCTAGCACGTACCCACTCGAAGAGCAATTGTCCGCGATGACATCGGGAAGGGAAAACTTGAAATTGCTGTACCGTGAGTCGATCAGCTCGATGGCACCACAGACCGCCTCAATGTAGGCACCTGCCTCCAAAAGATTGATCGGGCGATCTATTTTTTTTTTGGTCAGAAATGCGATTTCGGGTTCGACCCTTGGGTGAATGTAATTGGAAGCTGGCACGGACCCTCCTTCCAGAATCTCCATATCTTGTGTCAGTCTACCCCAGATCAACTCGTCTACGCCCATTTGGATCATTTTCGCTTTGCTCGTGAATCCCAATTTAATTCCCACGAATTTATGTCCTCTTTTCATCCTTCGGTGAATGGAGATGGCCTGAATTTCATAGGCATCCTCCACGGATATCGGATAACTAAGGCTAATCTGATCTACCGCCATCTTTTGGAGGGCTGCATCGTCTAGTTTGGTGGCTATTTCTTTGTATGGAATTTCTATGGACATATCAGTAAGGATAGTTTGCTTGGTTTCAATAAAAGTTTAGGATATTTTTTGGGCGAGGTCGATGGCTACATCCACGATCATATCTTCCTGTCCGCCCACCATTTTTCGTTTTCCGAGCTCCACCAGGATTTTGCGGGTATCGACCCCGTATTTTTTACTGGCTCTTTCGGCATGAAGAAGAAAACTGGAATATACCCCAGCATAGCCGAGGGATAAGGTCTCTCGATCTACCTGCACAGGCCGAATCTGAATAGGGCGAATCACATCATCAGCCAGATCCATCAGTTCGAACAGCTGACAGCCGTGCTGCACACCCATTTTGTCTAGTACAGCAATGAGTACCTCCAGTGGCGCATTGCCTGCACCAGCTCCCATACCAGCAAGGGATGCATCCAGTCGGTAGGCACCTTCCTCCATCGCAGCGATGGTATTCGCGACGCCGAGCGAAAGATTGTGGTGGCAGTGAATACCAATCTGTGTACCTGGCTCCAAAACTGCTTTGAAGGCTTGTATTAAGGCTTTGACCTCATGGGGCAAGAGTGCTCCAGCAGAATCGGTCACGTACACGCAGTCTGCACCATAAGACTCCATCAATTTTGACTGCCGAGCCAGCTCTTCGGGTGGTGCCATATGCGCCATCATCAGGAATCCACCGACATCCATACCGAGTTTTTTTGCGGCATCGATGTGCTGTGCTGCAATGTCTGCCTCCGTGCAGTGGGTGGCAATCCGAACGGATTTTACCCCCAGATCGCGGGCTTTTTTGAGATCGTGGATGGTGGCTATACCTGGAAGAATGAGTGTGGTAAGGATAGCTTGTCGGAGCTGATCCGCCAATCCTTCAAGCCACTCCCAATCCGTATGAGCGCCAAAACCATAGTTAAAACTTGCGCCAGAAAGTCCATCGCCATGTGCCACTTCGATCGCGGCTACACCAGCGGCATCCAGTCGCAGTGCCAGGTCTGTGATTTGAGCCTTGGAATATTGATGTTTGATGGCGTGCATCCCATCCCGAAGGCTTACGTCTTGAATATATACTTGCCGTGTGTTCATGATTTAGGAAATTTGGTGGGTGAGTTGGATTCCTGCTGCCAAGGCCGCGGAGGTCATAATATCCAGATTGCCAGCGTATTCTGGCAGGTAGTGCCCAGCTCCCTTCACCTCGAGAAAGACACTCGTCTTCAATCCAGAAACAGCACCCAATCCCTCAATAAATACGGGCTGATCCGCTGGAATGAGGTCAAACTGTATTTCTTGCTTCAATCGGTAGCCCGGCACGTATGCCTGCACCTTCTCGATCATCTGATGGATCGCTTCTCTGACGAGTTCGGTATCGACTACTTCGCTGAGGGTATAGACCGTATCCCGCATGATCAGTGGTGGCTCAGCAGGATTGAGGATAATGATGGCTTTGCCTTTGGTGGCACCACCCACAGTCTCGATTCCCTTGGCCGTGGTTTCGGTAAATTCATCGATGTTTGCTCTAGTTCCCGGACCTGCCGATTTGCTCGCGATACTGGCGATGATTTCTCCGTAGTGGACTTTGGCAACCTGACTAACTGCTGCCACAATGGGTATTGTAGCTTGACCACCACAGGTGACCATATTGATATTTCGGCTATCCTGATTCGGACGGAGATTGACAGATGGGATCACATAAGGACCAAGGGCAGCTGGCGTCAGATCCACCACTTTGATGTGGGAGAAGGCCTTGAGCACATCGTCATTGATAACGTGTGCCTTGGCGGAGGTGGCATCGAAGACCAGTGAAAGTTCGTGTACCACTGGATCGGAAACCAATCCTTCGATACCGGTGGCGATGGTGTGAATCCCCATGCGCTTCGCTCTCAGCAAACCATCCGAGTTCGGATCGATACCGACGAATGCAGCTACCTCCATTTTTTGATCGGGGTGCCTAAGGATTTTGATCAAAAGATCGGTACCAATATTTCCTGAGCCAATGATGGCTACTTTTATTTTTTGATTGATCATAATCCCTGTCTAAAATTTGCAATGAAGATCTCCGAGACCATGAATGGACGCCTGAAGGTAGTCGCCCGCTGCGATCGGGATCATAGGCCCTAAAGCACCGGTCAGAATGACGTCACCACTCGCGAGGGGCATATGTCGGGCAGCCATTTCCCTGGCTAGCCAAAGCGCAGCCAATAAGGGATTGCCCATGCAAGCACTACCTACGCCGGTGGAAGCGACTTCTCCATTTTTGTCCAATCGCATACCGCATAATTCAAAGTCGACCTCATGGGGTGAAACGGGTTTGGTGCCTAGCACAAAAAGCCCACTCGAGGCATTATCGGCGATGGTGTCTGTAATCTTGATTTTCCACTGATCGATGCGGCTATCTACGATCTCGATGGCTGGTAGCACGTAGTCGATGGCAGACATGAGTTCTGTGATGTGTAGATCTTTCGAAGAGAGGTCGGCCTTGAGTACGAGTGCGATTTCTGCTTCCGCCTTCGGGAATAGTAAGCCTGATAGATCAATGCTGGCTCCACTTCCATAGCTCATATCTGCGTACAAAATGCCGAAATCTGGCTGATTTACGCCCAATTGCTGTTGCACTTGAGGAGAGGTCAGGCCTATTTTGTAGCCGACTTTTCTTCGTCCCTGATCCATCCAGTGACGGGTATTGTTCAATTGAATTTGGTAGGCATCCTCAATGGTGATCTCAGGATATCGATCAGATATGGGCGAAATGGCTTTTTTGTGCTTGACAGCATCTCTTAATTCTGTGGCAATCGCATGTAAATCCATCTTTGATTAGGTCTTGGTTTTATTTCCCAAAAGTAGTATTTTTTTGTGCAGCCGCCAAAAAATTAGGGATCTAGCCTTGATTTTTATTTTTGATCTTCCAATGGTCGGGAAGGTAGTTGTTGATTCGATTTCCAAGATTTTTGACCCAACCTATTCCGTGTCCTTCATAGCACATGCGTACCCAAGATCGAGGTCCATCGGCGATGGAATGGAGATCTTTGGCCAGAAAATCAATGGCTTCCTGCCTCGTACATGCGTAGGAAGGGAGCGACTGTACTTCAGGCAGTGTAGATAAGGCCATGGCATGATCCGGAATAAAAAGCTGCTTCTGCAACTTACCGACCCGAAGACCTGAATAGACCAGGTTGAAATGCTGGGTAGCATATTGTACGTCTGCTAGCATGTGCTCCGGAATCCAAAAAACCTGTCCACTCGGATGAATATGGAGCCCATCGATCGGTAGCCAGTCTTGGAGTACAGCCCGTTCCGTCTTGGATAAGGGGGTGAGCTTTCCATTGATTTTGGCAGGTGACTTGGCAGAAGTTCGTCCATAATTATGAAGGACTCCAAAGAAAAATCCCTCTCCCACCGTCCGATGCGGAAAACATTGGTATCCGACGAATGGTCCTTCCTGAACCGTGGTGACCTGCCAAGATTCGGGCATAGGAATTTCCACCGACTGCAGCCCAGTCTCCGATGCAAAATGCTGAAGATTGGAGATGTTTTCGCTTTTGTTGTAGGTGCAGGTGCTGTAGATCAGAAAGCCATTGGGACTGAGGGCTGGCAGGATGTCATACAGTATCCTCCGCTGACGGGCACTACAATGCTGGACATGGGCCGGCGACCATTCAGATATGGAGGCCGGATCTTTGCGAAACATACCCTCCCCCGAGCAAGGTGCATCCACCAGAATGATGTCAAAACTCAAATCAGAAGCGCCAAGCTTCTCTGGATCCTCATGGAGGACGATGACTTGGTGATTACCCCATTTCTGGATCTGATCTGCCAAGACCTGTGCCCGAGAGCGAATCACTTCATTCGAGAAGAGGATGTCGTCCTCCTGGAGATGATTGGATAGGAGCGTGGACTTACCGCCTGGTGCAGCACAGAGATCAAGAATTTTTATCTGTGCTCCGAGCTGTGGTCGGAGCTGTGCCATGACGTGACTGACGAGCATAGAGGAGGCCTCCTGCACATAGTACGCACCCGCATGAAACAGCGGATCAAGGGTAAATTTTGGGCGCTCTGAGAGCATGTACCCATTTTCTGCCCAAGGGATCTCAGCCGAACGTAGACCTGGCCATACGGACGCCGCTTTTTTGGGATTGAGCCGAATACTGGTAGCAGGCTCCTGTTGAAAACTCTCTGTAAACGAATGGCACTCCTCCTGACCGAGGATGTCGGTCATTTGGGCGATAAACTCCGAGGGGAGTTCTGTTGGATTATTTGCCACTGGTTTTTTCGGCTTGGTACCTCTTGTTGATTGCTGCTACGGTCTCTTCGGTGATATCGATGGAGTTTCGTCCATAGAGTACACTTCCGCCGGCACCTTTGCTAAGGATCAGGTCATAGCCTCTTTCCTCTGCAATTTCGAGAAGGTAGGTATCGAGGTTGTCCTTCAGTCTCTTTTGAAGTTCGACCAGTTTTTTATCGAGGTCGGATGCTGCATCTTCTCTCTGTTTCATCAGTTCTTGCTCCTGCTTGGCAAGGTTTTTCTCCTGTGAAGCGTACTTTTCTTCCAGCTTTTTGAGTTCGATTGGAGCGATGTTGGCCGCATTTTGTTGGATCTGCATGACCTCCTGTTGAAATTTTGCGACACTTTTCTGAAAGCTTTCTATTTTTCCAAGAATGGCTTTTTCGGCAGTGGAAGCTTGGCTCTCCATCTCTTTTTTCTTCTCTTGGTATAGTTCGTATTTTTCGAGGAGGGTATCTAGGTTTACGTAGACGATTTTATGGTTTCCCACAGTAGTATCAGAAGCACTGGTGTTGGTCTCTGAAGCAGGCGCTGTCGATTTCGGTGCTTGGTTACATGCCAAAATAGTGACCACCGCAAGGATACAAATAAGGCTTAAATTTCTCATTATCATTCAATTAATCTTTGGTTTCAGGTCTCGAGTCTGTTAGATTGTGCATCTGCCATGGTCTACTACTCTAACCCAATTGATTTACAAATGTGTAAATTAAGCCCCAAAATTAGCGTTATTTTTGGGAAATGGGATATTTTTTTGAATAGGAACGACGACAAAGATGGGAGGAGACGGGGGAAGCATTGAGCGAAAGTGTCCTTGATAAGAATTTCCATTGTAATTCTTGGAAGGATGACTAGTTTATTGTAAATTTGTCAAGTTTTGGAAAAGTGAGCTCAGATTCGCCCCATAGGAAATTACTGGTTTTAATAGCGAATTACCCGTGGGATTACTCGTGATTAGAATTGACACGAAGTTGCGCATGCCAAGTTTCTCTCGCTGTTTCACTTTTCTGAGGAAAAACTTTAAATAATGTGCCGATGGATAAGAAAAAACTTTCAGAAAGAGATATTTGCACCAAGTTTATAACGCCTGCTTTGGAAAAGGCAGGGTGGGACAAGCAATTGCAGATATTAGAGGAGGTATCATTTACTGATGGTAAGATTTATGTAAGAGGAAAAATCACGGCAAGAGGAACAAGAAAACGAGCAGACTATATTCTCTACTATAAACCGAATATTCCTATTGCCATCATTGAAGCAAAGGACAACAGCCATTCTGTAAGATCAGGCATACAACAAGGTTTGGACTATGCGCAAATTCTCGACATTCCTTGTGTGTTCAGCAGCAATGGTGACGGTTTTTTATTTCACGACCGCACAGCGACAGATGGAAGCATTGAAACTGAAATCAGTTTGGACGACTTCCCCACTCCCAAACAACTGTGGCAGAAATACAAAAAGTATAAAGGCATCGAAACGCCCGAAGCGGAAAGAATCGTTTCGCAAGATTATTACTTTGATGGAACGAACCGCAAACCGAGATACTACCAACAAATTGCCGTAAACAGGACCGTTGAGGCTATTGCCAACGGACAGAACAGAATCCTGCTTGTGATGGCAACAGGAACTGGAAAAACCTATACTGCTTTTCAAATTGCGTATAGATTGTGGAAGTCAGGAGCTAAGAAGCGAATTCTTTTCATAGCGGATAGAACTGCTTTGATTGATCAAACAAGAAGAGGCGACTTTAAGCATTTTAAGGGCGCAATGACTGTGATTAAAAAGAAAATAGTTAGGCGCTCTGATGGAAAGGAAGAACTAATTTCAAACCTAAAGCGGGGTATTGATTCTTCTGATAAAGCATTCGAGATTTTCCTCGGATTATATCAGGGTTTAAGTAGCTCTGATCCTGAAATGCAGGATGCGTATAAAGACTTCTCACCTAACTTTTTTGATTTAATTATCATCGACGAGTGCCATAGAGGGAGTGCCAAAGAAGACAGTAGCTGGAGAGAGATTTTGACATATTTCCAAAATGCAACACACATCGGTTTGACAGCCACCCCAAAGGAAACCAACGAAGCTAGCAATACCGAATATTTTGGCGAACCTGTTTACACTTACTCTTTGCGACAAGGAATTGACGATGGTTTTCTGGCTCCTTATCGGGTCGTGAGAATAGCGCTCAATGTAGATGCAGAAGGTTGGCGACCAGAACAAGGCAAAACCGATAAAAAAGGCCAAGAAATAGAAGATCGCATTTATAACCGTAAAGATTTTGACAAAAATTTAGTAATAGAGGAACGAACCGATTTGGTGGCAAAAAAGCTGACGGAGTTTCTGAAAGGTTACGACCGCTTTGCCAAAACCATTGTGTTTTGTGTGGACATAGACCATGCCGAAAGAATGCGAACCGCATTGGCCAAACACAATCCTGACCTGGTGGCCGAAAACTATAAATACATCATGCAGATTACCGGCGACAATGACGAAGGCAAACGAGAACTGGACAACTTCATCAATCCTGAAGAAAAGTATCCGGTCATTGCTACCACTTCCGAATTGATGACCACTGGTGTGGATGCTCAAACTTGCAAGGTGATTGTGCTGGACAGCAATATCAATTCCATGACCAAATTCAAGCAGATCATTGGTCGGGGAACTCGCATCAATGAAGAATACGGCAAACTGTATTTCACCATTTTAGATTTTAGAAATGCAACCGACCTATTTGCCGACCTACAATTTGACGGGGACCCTATCAGGATAAAACCAGTAATCGAAAATACCGACTTAGGTGGCATCATAGATGAAGAAGAAGATAGCGTCGAACCAATTATTGACATTGAGACTGGAACAGAAATTGAAATGTCTCCCCAACCAAGCGGGTATCCACAACCCAACATTCCGCCATCTTTCTCAACTGAACCACGAGAAAAAGTCTACGTAAACGGTGTAGATGTCTCGATACTGATCAGCCGCGAATTACATTTCGATCAGCACGGCAGACCCATCACCACCAGCTTGAAAGACCATACCAAAGAGATCATCAAAGAACAATTTGAATCCTTAGACGACTTTCTGAACAGATGGAAAAATTCTGACCGAAAAGAAGCCATCATTGAGGAGTTGATCGAACAAGGTGTAATGGTGGAAGCATTGTATGAAGCAGTGAATAAAGAGGTGGATTTGTTTGATTTGATTTGCCACGTAGCTTACGACCAACCACCATTGACAAGAAAGGAGCGAGCAAACAATGTGAAAAAGCGCAACTACTTTACCAAATATGGCGACCAGGCCAGAAAAGTATTGGAGGCCTTGTTAGAAAAATACGCTGACCAAGGCATTGAAAACATAGAGAATATTCAAATCCTGACTGTTCCACCAATCAATGAGTTTGGTTCGGTAACTGAAATCATCAAAGCATTTGGCAGTCGGGAAGAATACGAAAAAGCTATAAAAGAATTAGAAAACGAATTGTATAAAGTCGCATAATGGAAACAAAACTTGGAACATTAAAAACAGTTGATTTAAGAAGTGTTTGGGGACATGAAGCCTTAGACTTTACTAGATGGTTAGCAAAAGAGGAGAACATTGCATTGTTAGCAGAAGAATTAGACATTGATATTGAAAATATTAAGCCAGAAGAGTCGGCAGGTCGCTATTCAGTTGACATACTTGCCGATGAAGTTTCTTCAAAAAGAAAAGTAATTATTGAGAATCAGCTTGAAGCTACGGACCATAAACACCTTGGTCAAATTTTAACATATGCTTCTGCACACGATGCAAGTATTATTATTTGGATTGTAAAAGATTATACGGAAGAACATAAACAGGCAATTGATTGGTTCAATAGGCATATGCCTGAACAAATTGCTTTTTTCCTTGTCCAAATTGAATTGTGGCAAATTGGGAGTTCAGAACCAGCACCGAAATTCAATATCATTTCACAGCCAAATAGTTGGGCGAAAACTTTGAAAAATGCCGCATCATCTGAAAAGGGAAATCCTTCTGAATTGAAGTTATTACAGCAAAGATTTTGGCAGTCTTTAAAGGAATATGTAAATAAATTGGATACTAAATCCTCAATAAATTACGGAAGAACTCCACGACCACAGCATTGGTATGATATAAGTTTTGGAACATCCAAAGCGAACATTTCACTCACATTTAACTCAAAACAAAATCAAATTGGTTGCGAACTTTATATAAAGAATGATGAAGCGATATATAAAGCAATAGAGAAAGACAAAAATTCAATTGAGAAGTCACTTGGAGATGATATTCAATTTATGGATTTACCAGAGAGTGCTGCATTTAGAATAATAAAGTATCACTCCTGTTCACCAACTGATGAAAATCAGTGGGACAATTATTTCCAATGGTTAAACGAGCAAGCAGAGAAATTTCAAAAAACATTTAAGAAGTATTTTTAATGACCAACATAGCCGGCACCATAAAATCCATCAGAGACATCTTCCGCAAAGACCCAGGCTTGAGCGGTGATGCACAGCGCATCGAGCAACTGGGATGGATGATCTTTCTGAAACTCTTTGATGACAAAGACAAGGAAAAAGAAATCCTGAACCCCAAATACAAATCACCGATTCCTGCGGAATTGCAGTGGCGAAATTGGGCAGAAGATGATGAAGGCATCACGGGCGATGAACTCATCAATTTTGTAAACAACAAACTCTTTCCTTCGCTCAAAAACTTGGCTGTTGCTGTTGATGACCGTTTGGGAATCACCATCCGACAAATTTTTGACGGCACCAACAACTATATGAAAAGCGGAACCACCTTCCGCCAGGCCATCAACAAACTCAACGAAATTGACTTCAACAGCAGCAAGGAGCATCACGTCTTCAATGTGATCTATGAGGAGATTTTGCAGGGACTGGCTGCCAAAAAAGATACGGGCGAATTTTACACACCAAGAGCCGTAACCCAATTTATTGTGGATATGGTAAATCCAAAGTTGGGCGAAAAAATCACCGACCCCGCTTGCGGAACTGCGGGCTTTTTGGTCTGCGCCATTGAACACCTGAAAAAGCAGGTGAAAAACATTGAAGACCGCAACACCTTACAGGAAACCGTAACAGGCAGCGAACTGAAACCCCTGCCCTTCATGCTCAGTGTGGTCAACCTGATTACCCACGACATCGAAGTGCCAAAGATTGAAAACGGTGATTCGCTGAGCCGTGAATACACGTCCATCAGACAAGCAGACCGTGTGGACATCATCGTAGCCAATCCGCCTTTTGGGGGTGTGGTGGGCGATGGGATGGAAACCAATTTCCCCTTGAATTACCGCACTAAGGAAAGTGCCGACTTGTTTTTGATTCTTTTTATCCAATTGCTGAAAGACGGCGGACGGGCTGGCATTGTATTGCCCGATGGCAGCTTGACTGGCGATGGCGTAAAACAACGAGTAAGGCAAAAACTATTGGAAGATTGCAATGTGCATACTATTGTGCGATTGCCCCAAAGTGTATTTGCGCCCTATGCCACTGTAAACACCAATCTTATCTTCTTCGAAAAAGGCACTTCGGCAGGCTCAGCGCCCACCACCAAAGAGATCTGGTATTACGAACACACTTTGCCCGAAGGTGCAAAAGCCTACAGCAAAACCAAACCCATTCGTATAGAAGAGTTTGAGCCACTGAAAGAATGGTGGAATAACCGGACCGAAAACGAAGTGGCCTGGAAAGTGCCCATGCAAACCATCATTGACCGCAATTATGATTTGGATATCAAGAATCCGAATAAGAAAGTGGAAGAAGTGGTGTATGATAGAAAGGCAATCATTGAAAATCTGGAAAAGTCGTTTCAGGCATCCCTGCAACTTTTAAATGAATTGAAGCATGGGTGATCGTTTTGCAGAAATAGTGTCCTCAGCACGGACACATTTACAGATAGCTGAAATTGAGTGGAATAGAATTGTGTCACTGTCAATGACACAATTTGGAATTATTGTAAGACAAAAAAGTCGTAAGGAGGTATGAGTTGGAAGAAAATGAAACTGGGTGATGTTTTAAAAAATCGTGAAGGGCGATATAAGCCAAACGACCCAACGATTGCGTACTTGAAAAGAATTGATAAAATTAATTTTTCAGGGCAGATTTTCCTTTCTGATAAAAGCTCCAACACCGATATGATACTAATCAGAAAAGGTGATTTGGTGCTATCAGGTATTAATGTTGAAAAAGGAGCCTTGGCCGTTTATGAGGGTGAGGAAGATATTCTGGCAACTATACATTATTCTTCCTATATCTTCGATACCTCAAAAATTGACATAGACTTCTTAAAAGTTTTTCTCAGGAGCCCAGATTTTGTTCAACTTTTGAAAGAACAGGTTCCAGGAGGTATAAAAACCGAAATTAAACCGAAACACATATTACCATTAGAGGTCTATTTTCCTGAAACAACAACGGAGCAAAAGGTAATTGCAGAACACTTTTTTGAAAAGGAAGCAAAATTTAATCAATTGGATGAGCATATCTCCTACCAACTCTCCCAACTCGAAAACCTAAACCAAGCCATTTTACAAGAAGCGGTGCAGGGTAAATTGGTAAAGCAAGACCCAAATGACGAACCCGCCAGCGAATTGCTTAAACGCATTAAAGCCGAGAAAGCTGTCACCCTGAGCTTGTCGAAGGGAGGCAAAAAAGAGAAACCCTTCCCCCCCATCAAACCCGAAGAAATTCCTTTTGAAATTCCGGAGAGTTGGGTTTGGTGTAGGTTGGGGGAGATTGCAAACCATTCGCTTGGGAAAATGCTTGATGAAAATAAAAACAGGGGTGAATTCAAGCCCTATTTGAGAAACATAAACGTCCAATGGTTCAAATTTGATTTGTCAGACATAAAACAGATGAAGTTTTTAGATAGCGAAACTTACAAGTATTCAGCGATAAAAGGGGATATTCTAATTTGCGAAGGAGGATATCCAGGTCGTGCCGCTATTTGGGAAGAAGAAGATGTAATAATGTTTCAAAAAGCATTGCACCGTGTCCGATTTGTAAATCGATCATTCAATGAAAAACTGTTTGTGTTTTACTTGTGGCTAATAAACGGGACTGATTTTTTCAAATTCTATCTTACTGGTTCCGGAATACAACATTTCACAGGTAAGAAGCTAAATACATTACCAATTCCCCTTCCCCCATTATCCGAGCAAAAACGCATTGTGGCAGAAATAGAAAGGCAATTTGCAAAAACGAAACAATTAAAAGAAAACATCATCACCAATCAACAAGCCACCGAACAACTGCTCAAAGCCTTACTCTATCAAGCTTTCGAAGCAAGGGAAAACGATTTGCTTATATCCGATTAGGTTTTGTAATACAAGGTCAATAAGCCCAATCCCGCTGCTCTAGCACTTCGAATCTGGCAAACATCTCCTCGCTGTACCAGCCTGTCTCCTTCGTCTCGTGGATCATTTTGGTGTGGTTGGCTTGTTTGTAGGCGTAGGTCATTACATCTTCGAGTTGATTCCATACGCTGAAGGTGGCCTGATATCGGAAGGGCATCTCCCCTATCCCGATGGCGAGCTGTGGAGGACGCTCCAACGACGCCAATGCCCGGCTTACTTGGGGTACTTTGGACCAGAATCGGATCATCTGGCTCCATCGGATCGTGGCACGGGTGATCACGGCTACCGAAGCACCTGGGGTGCACATACGCTGTGCCGTACCGAAGGGATTGGCTCCACCCCAGGCGCCATGCGCATGGAGGGGCTTAAGGAGGTAGGTCTTTTTGCTGATGAGATCGGATTGTAATCGCGTGCGATGGCTTGCCTCTTCAGGATTGTTTTCGTAGGCTTGTTTGGAGGTCCAGTAGGTCAGTCGGATGTACGAACTAAAGTCCGGCCAGAGCGAAAAGCCATTGCCAGAGCCGACGCCCATCCACTTCTCGAATATCAAAGGGCCATCAGACGCTTTCTTATTGCTCAAAAACTGGCGACCCATGGTCTGGAAGCCCTGCCAGCGGGAACGAAATCGCATCAGTTCCACCACCAAAACCTCTCCACCCCACATATCATCGTCCATTGCTGCCATTTGCTCGTTACATTTTCCTGACGATAAACTAAAAGCCTTCACTTTTGTTTAAGAACTCGTAATCATAAATTAAACAAAACCAAGGTCAGATATGCAAGGCGTGGATCAAAACATACAAAATCAGATCGTCATCGTAGGGGGTGGTGTGGCTGGTCTCTCTGCCGCTTGTACCCTGGCACATGCCGGCAAGAAGGTCCGACTGCTGGAAAAGAACCCATACCTCGGTGGCAAGCTCTCCCACTTCGAGATCGATGGATTCCAGTTTGACGCTGGGCCCTCGCTCTTCACGAGTGTATCCTATTTGGAGCATTTGTTCGAAAGTTGTGGCCGATCCCTGTCAGATTACTTGTCTTATGAGCGATTGGATACCGCCTGCCACTATTTCTATGCAGATGGCACAAAGCTCAAAGCCTACACCGATCCCGAAAAATTTGCCGTAGAGCTGGAAGATAAATTGGGTGAACAAAAAAAATCAACCCTCACATACCTCCACCGAGCCACGGAAGCCTACACCAAGATAGGTACGCTCTTTTTGGATCAGCCTCTAAATGAACTGAAGAAAACCCCCTTGCGGACCTTTGCACATGCCATTGGTGCCACAAAATGGAGCTACCTCTTCTCGAATCTACATAGCTACAATAAAAAGCAATTCAAAAATCCAAAAACCCAACAGCTTTTCGACAGATTTGCTACGTACAATGGCAGCGATCCGTACCAGGCACCTGCCATGCTCTCCATGATCCCACATCTGGAGCACATGGATGGCACCTTCTATCCACGCGGAGGGATGATCAAAATCACGGAAGCCCTGACGAGATTGGCAACAGAACTGGGCGTGACCATCGAAACAAACACCGCTGTGCGAGAAATCATCTCTGTCGGCAATCGCGTCAAAGGTGTCCGCACAGATTCGAAGGAAATCATTCCTGCCGAAAAGGTATTGAGCAATATGGATGTGTACTTTACCTACCAAAAACTCCTCGGTCAGCAAGATCGGGCTGATAAAATAGCCGAACAGGAGAGAAGCAGCAGCGCCATCATTTTTTATTGGGGTATCCGAGGTAATTTCCCGCAGTTTGGCCTTCACAATATTCTGTTTTCCTCGGATTACGAAACGGAATTCGACCAAATCTTCCGCAAAAAAAGCCTCAGTGATGATCCGACCGTCTACATCAATATCACTTCAAAACTAGATCCCTCGCATGCACCCGCTGATGCAGAAAATTGGTTTGTGATGGTGAATGCTCCCTGCAATATCGGTCAGGACTGGGATCAACTCATCCAACAGACGAAGGAGCGCATCATCCGAAAATTCAAGGCATTTTTCGGGACAGATCTTTCAGAACACATCGTCTGCGAGCAAGTCCTAGATCCGAGGACCATCGAATCAAAAACTTCGAGCTACATGGGAAGCCTCTACGGCACCAGCTCCAACAATAAATGGGCGGCCTTCCTGCGGCATCCCAACAAGTCCCCACACTTCGAAAACCTGTTCTTCGCGGGTGGCAGTGTACACCCAGGTGGAGGTATCCCCCTCTGCCTACGCAGCGGCCAAATCGCCGCCAACCTCATCCTCAAAGAATCCCAATCATCCAGCAAAAGCACCACAGCAGCATGAGTCAATTAAGAAAATTAGTTCGTCCCTCCGCTTGGTTTGATCAGTTGACACCTCAGTTAGATCAGACGCAGAAAAAGCAAATCCTCGCCATTGGCGTTGCGGCACTCTTCCATTTTTCGGGGCTGATCGGCTTGTACAGTCCGCTATCAGATTGGTTTTTGGCACTGACGCCTCTCAATCTTTTGGTGGCTGCTGGTTTGCTTTGGTGGACCGAACCGATGGAGCAGCGGACACTTTGGGTCGTCACGGCGCTTGGATTTTTCTTGGGCTTCTTTTCGGAGGTCATCGGAGTCAATACGGGACTGCTTTTTGGTGACTATGCCTATGGACCTTACATGGGCTGGAAACTTTGGGAGGTGCCCCTAATGATTGGCATTCAGTGGTTTGTTACGGTATTTTCGATTGCTCATCTGGTAGAATGGGGATCCAAAAAATCAGTTCAGTTTTCCAGCACCCTGGGTCAATCCGTTTTGGCGAAGGCTATCTTGGCAGCGGCATTGACTACGGGATTTGACTACATTTTGGAGCCTGGAGCGATCCGACTTGGCTTTTGGGCTTGGGGTGGCGATGGCAGTATCCCGATTTACAATTACGTATGCTGGTTTTTGGTCAGTCTTCTGATCCACTTGTACTACTTCAAAAGCTATGCACCTGGAGCGAGGACCAACTACTATGCCATCGGTCTGATCGTGATACAGAGCATTTTCTTTTTGGCAATTGGGTAAGGTAACTAAACTATTGAGTCAGATAATGATCAAATCGGAAAACGTATTGCATTCCAAGGTAGCAAGGCTTTAGTATCTCCCTAAGATTATTGGGAAAACGTACCGGATTTAAGTCTCAAAGGACCTTTCATAAGGACCATTCGCCCTTTTCGTTATGAAAAGAGTTAGATTGTACTTTTTTTTCCAAGATAGAGATTGATATATCAGAAAAAATGCATTATCCCAAAATAAATGCACCGTCAAATCGGTTATCCCTATGAATCAACGCAAAACGACCTTCAAATGCAGGATAATCGATTTTCAATATCATTCTCCCACATGGGCATGCTCTTTACCATGGCACTTCTCCTCGGGATACTTCCCGGATTTGGACAGGGCACGATAAAAACTTCGAGCAACTTACCCAAACCTCCTTTCAAAGACACCTTACTCATCCTCCATCAGGAATCGGTCTTCTTCCCAAGCAATGGCGATCGATTGGATGAAAATGCACTGCAAATCCTTCAAAAAGTACGGGATACACTTCCCAAAGCCACCAATAAAATATACGAAGTACAAGGTCACACCGATCACAAAGGCAGTGATGCTTTCAACCTAGATCTCTCCCAACGCAGAGCCCGAAATGTCCAATCAAAACTGAAAGAGCTCGGCATCGATAGCAGTACCATTAGCATCAATTACTTCGGGAAGCGAAAGCCCAAAGCCAGCAATACCAATGCAAAGGGAATGGCCCTCAACCGTCGGGTCGATATCTTTATCCTCAAAAAATTTCGACTGGAAATGCTTTTTGGTAATGTAGCTTCTGACTCCATCGGCTTTTCAGATTCAATCAAGATCAAGGTCATCAGCCCCATCTACGAAGACAGCACCTATGCCGATTCTTTGGGTAATTTCGCCCTTTTTGTCCCTGCAAATCAGCAGATTTTCTTACGGGTAGAGGCCAAAGAACATCTCTACGCGGTGCAGCCACTCGTAGCCACGCGGGAACTGATGAAAAAGAAGGTAGAACTTCACATCAAAAGCCTCCAATACGGTAAAAAAATAGCCATTCCAGACCTAAATTTCTTTGGAGGCAGTATCATTCTTCTACCCAAATCCGAACCAGCCATGAAAGCATTGATCGCAACCATGCAAGCCAATCCGGATGTGTGTTTCGATATCCGTGGGCATGTCAATCACCCAGGTGACCTTGTTTTTTCGGGTTCCTCATTTGAACTGGCAGAGGGACGAGCTCAAACGGTATTTGAGGACCTCAAATGCAATCGGATCAGCGCATCTCGAATGACCCACCGTGGATTTAGCAATTTTGAAATGATCTATCCCAAACCGAAAAACGAAGCGGAAATGAGTGCCAACCGACGTGTAGAAATCTTCAGAATGCCCTGCAAACAGGAGTAACTACAAATCCTCCACTTGCTCTGCCTCCGAAATCAAAAACGCATATCGCTCATGGGCCATCATTAGATCCCGATTGCCAATGAGCACAAGCTGCTCCTTTGCTCGAGTGAGTGCCACATTGAGTTTTCGGTCTATACCAGACTGATCCATGGCTGCCATCTGATCCAATTGCGAACTCCGATTGGCACACAGCGAAAGTATGATGATATCCCTTGCTCCCCCTTGGTAGCGCTCTACCGTATCCACCGTGATGGTATGGCTCATCGGCCCTAGTTTAGACCTGATCAAGGCTATCTGTGCCCGATACGGCGTGATGATCCCGAGGCTCTCAGGCCCAAACTCCAACTGCCTTTCCTGATATATTTCTATGATCTGCTGGACCAATTTAGCGACCAATTCTGCTTCATGCTCGTTGGTCTTCCAGTTGAGCGTCGTCTCTAGTCGGCTGGGGATATAGAGGATTCGCGATTGATTGAAATGTGGGTACTTCGACGATTGGTGATTCGTGAAGCTATCTCGACGCAGAAGTCTGTTGAGCTGTGGTATGGGTTTCAGCTGACCTTCATAAAAGAGCTGATTCGGTATTTTCAGGAGATCTACATGCATACGCCCTTGATAGGTCAGGATCCCCCACGCCGATTGCCAGCCCTCATCTTTACACCGCTGCAAGAGCCGCTCGAAAAGCGAATTTCGGCAATTGGTCAAACCCAATGCCCGTAATCCTTCATGGTCCACATGAGATTCTTCGTGATCTTGACGAACGACTGCAGGTAATTGCTTGTGGTCGCCAATGAGGATAAATCTCTTGAACATCGTCAACAGGCCTACGATCATCGGCTCTATGATTTGGCTAGCTTCATCGACGATGATGGTATCGATCTTTTTGAACTGCAGCAAATCCAATCTTCCTGACAAAGAAGAAAGTGTACCGATGATGATTCGGTGTCGGTCAAAGAGCTGTCGGATCTCCTCCCTCGTTTTGCAGGTAGCCACTTTTTGGTCGAGCAAGCTGTGGCTATGACGGGCATTCGTCGCAAACCGAGACCCAATCCGAAGGAAAGATTCACCAAATCCACCCTCCGTTAGGGCATCGCATAGCTCGTCCACCGCACGATTGGTGTAGGCTACGAGCAGGATATTTTCAGTGGTGTACTTGTGCAGAAGTTGGACCAGGTGTTTGACCATTTGGCTGGTCTTGCCTGTGCCAGGAGGACCCCACAGCAGGAAATAATCCTCCACATTGAGCATTTTGTAGAGCAAGGCCTTTTGCTCAGGAGTTAGGCTCGGATCATCAATACTGATGCCTAGATCCTGAAAACTGGGTTTTGGTGCTTCTAATCCAAGCAGCAGTTTCCTTTTTTCTGGTACCGCAGACATCCACTGGCCGAGATTTCGGTACATGACCCGAAATCCGCTATCGGTGCTATCTTCATCCAAGGTCCAGTAGTCATAGGATCGAAACAAGGCCTGATTGAACTGACGATTTCGCAAACGTATTTTGATCGTATCCTCATCCAGACCGACGATGCTGCATTTGAAAATCTGGTGCTGGAGGATCACCCTTTGGTCCATACCCACGGGATAGAAGGTAGCGATATCACCAACCCGAAAACTCGCAAGCGGGTTGGTGAGTTCTGTTTTTTGTAGGACCAAAATGGCATCTTCCTCCATGGAGTGATTCTCGAGGATGACAAGGTGATTGAAAATGGCAAATCGCTCCTTTTTTTCCATCAGGCTTTCGAGCCAAAGGGCAGCCTGCCCATGATCCTGACCGATACCCTGCTCCCCGACCTTGCTTTTGAATTGCTCTTTGGCAATGAAGGTGGTATATCGGTGCACATATGCCCGCTCGATGTCTGTCAGCTGGGCATACTGCCCTTCGAAGGTCCGAATGTCATTCGCGAGGAAGCCATTGACCTTCGGGAAGTTATTGATTTTAAGGTAGGAAAGTGATTTTGAGACCACGTCCCCACCCTTTTGTAGGAGATATTCGAGTAGGACCAACTCGTTGCGGCATTTGATGAGTTCGTACTGTTCGGACTTGAGGCTTGGTGCAAAGCGGATGCTATCTGTGAGGGCTTGGGAGTACAGGATGTAATTCAGCGGTTTGTACCGACCAGCGAACACCACCTGAATGAGCATATCATACAGCAGAGTCTGTCGGTAGTGGCTGTCATTGAGTCCATAGCTATTGGTCTTGTAAGGCTTACCACTTTTTAGCTCGATGATGGCCGCCGTCTTTGCTTTTGGATCGAGGTGCAACACGTCCAATCGACCTTGGATACCATAGTCCCGGCAGAAAAACGATGGCTCGAGGTTGATATTTTCTCGTTTGATATGGAGCTTCGGCAATTCTTCCGTCAGAACCCGATTCAGATTTTCGAAGTGAATTTTGATCTGGCCGAATACTTCCAGGACCTCTTCATCTGATAGTTTCGCCCACTGAATGGGATCATATTGAAAGATCTTTTGACTCAGATCCCCCAGAGACTGACCCGGCTGATTGACCAATTCATCCAAGATCAAGTTGGCAATATTTCCTATCAAAAGGCTGACAGTGGCGGGTTTGGTATCAAATTTCTTGAGTAAGCCGATCAAAGATTTATTGCTACTATTGACAGAAATTTCCGAAATGGTGGTGACATCCAGGAAATAATCTGGCAGCAATACCAAAGCCGAAGGGACATAGTATCCTTCGCCATCCAATTGACTATCAATCAGATTGATCGAAACGGGAAACTCGATATATTTGGACCACTGCTTTAGATCCACGGTAAACTGGTCATTGACACCAGATACATCAAATCGGGCGAATTTCTCGACATCGGCCTCCAATTCGTCAATGAAAGAAAATACATTCCGATCCCAGTCAATATTAGTCAGGATAGCTTCCGTAAGCCTCCGAAACCCCTGGTAGCTCTCCTTTGGTTTTTCGAAAATAGCGGTGACCTCATCATCCCAGGCTACCTGCGATTTACCCGAACCGTACATATCCAGCAGGTATTGAAGCAGGGTGACCATAAGTCGAATCAAGGGAATACGCTCTTCTTCTGGCAGGAGGGTCAGCTCACATTTTCGTCGTACCTGGTGGGCCAGGTAGGCTATTTTTCCTTTGATTTTATATTTTCCGCAGACAAAACTCAGGCGGGAAAAGATGGAAGAGAATCGGATATTCTCTTCGGCAGTCATCAGCTCGAGTACCTCTTTGAATAGCGCATAGCCGTGCTGAATTTGCTCCAAGGGCGTCTCCCCTTTGGGATTTTGGGCTAAGACTCTGACCAGTTCCTGGAGTTCGTTTGCTTTGCTATGATCTTCTTGCATAGGTTTGTAAATAGTTTGGCGAAAGGTAGAAATATTTTGAAAGATGGACAAATTCAAATAAAACCGCTTCTAATCTATCCGATCTACATTTTGGCTGCGACGTCGATACCAAAAAAATACTGGAATACCAAAAATCAAAATAGCCACACCCATCAAGGCCTCCGCATTGAGCAAAAATAGGGCGTAAAATACAAACGCTACCGTGATCAATAGATAAATACCCGGTATCCAAGGATATCCTGGAGTCTTGTAGCTAAGTTCAGCCCCTGCCCCACTCCGACGTCTGAATACAAACAAACTACCACAGGCCAGCGCCATAAAGACGATGTCCATAAAGGTGACAAAGGTGATGATTTTGATAAATGACCCGTAAAAAATAAGGAGCAAACAGGCCCAAATGGCTTGACTCCACATAGCGAGATGCGGCGTCCGAAATCGCGGGTGTATCCGTGCGAGGCTCTGAAAAAACAATCCATCCTTCGCCATGGCAAAGTAGATACGCGGTGCCGACATGGTGTAAATCCCAATGGTACCAAACACACTCACGGTAATGGCCAGGGCTACGATCTGACCGCCAGCTGGAAACCACGCTGCCAGGGCATCCCCAGCCACCCTACTACTGCTGATGATCTGATCCATCGGTATCATGACCATGTAAGCGAGAATCACCAAGATATAAACCGAAGTCACAACCACGGTACCATAGAGCATACCTTTCGGTACACTTCGGGCGGGATCAATGGCCTCTCCCGACAGATAGGTGATGTGGTGCCAGCCTCCAAAGGACCAAAATACACCCACAAACGATATCAGGATTCCGCCTAGCCAACCAGCAGGGATATCCAACCCCCAACCATCCTGAAAATGAGTGGACTTGGCACCAAACAGCAAATAAAGACCAAAAAGAATGAGTAATCCCAAAGAAAAAAGTTTGAGGCTCGAGAAAAGTCTGGAAAACTGCTGCGATAAGCCTACGCCCAAGCTATTGATCAGGGTCAGCAGTACGATGGTCGCAATGGCCACGACTGTCTTTTCATGGCTACTGATATCAAAAAAGAAACTCAGGAAATCCGCAAATGCCATGGATAGCCCAGCCAATGCACCCGTATTGATAATGAAAAATGTAACCCAACCATATAAAAATCCCCAAAGTGGGCCGTAAGCCTCCTTCAGGTATACATACACGCCCCCTGCCTGCGGATACCGCACACTCAGCTCCGCGAATGAAAGTGCCCCAAAATAGGTAGCCACACCACCCAAGATCCAAGGTACTAACGCCAGTCCATAATGTGGCAACTCAGCAATGGTATTGGCGGGTGTAATGAAAATACCGGATCCAATACAAGCACCGATGGCGATCATGGCCAGTCCGGAAGTCGTCAGTTTTTTCTGTAATTCTGCCATTGGTTATTTTCGCTTTTGGTGACTTCCAAAACACTTTACTTCAGCCAAAGAAATTGATGCCCAGAAGATCATTTTCGATCGTTTATTGTTTCGTGAAAATAAGACCATTATTTTATCTTACTGAAAATCAATTACTTGTTTCTCATTTTTTTAACCACAATAGCCAATTGGTAACTAATGATTGGCTGGATTGTCACATGGAGAAAGTTTTTTTTCTATCCATTGAAGCAAAGGTAATGAGAAATATTTTATCTTGGCGAACTATTCAACATCTGCCAATATGACCCTTTGATAATGTAGCAGTAACGTAAAAGACAATAATGAACTTGGCTGTGACTGGTTTTAAGTTTATGAGTTAATTATTGTCGTGATTAGATATGATCTGAACTGCTTAGTTTTGATTGGATAGGTAAGTAGCTCTTATCGTTGAGTTACCGGCAAGGCAAAAAAACAGACTGTAAACGAATAGACAGTGAATTAAAATCGTAAATTTGATCGGTGATAAATAATACTCAAAGACTAATGACATTCGAAGAGAAATATATAAACAAGATTATCAACGGTGACAGCTTGACAATTATGCGGGAAATGCCGGACAAGTGCTTAGACTTGGTGGTAACTTCTCCGCCTTACAACCTAAAAAATTCAACCGGCAACGGTATGAAAGACGGACGTGGTGGAAAATGGGCAGGTGCGGCATTAGTAAATGGTTACAGTCACTATGACGACAATATGCCACACGAAGAATATGCAGAGTGGCAACACAACTGTCTAAAAGAAATGTTCCGACTAATAAAAGATGATGGAGCCATTTTTTACAACCATAAGTGGAGAGTTCAAGACGGTTTGCTTCAAGACCGACAAGACATAATTAGAGATTTACCAGTTAGACAAATCATAATTTGGAAACGCAAAGGAGGAATAAACTTCAATCCTGGTTATTTTCTTCCTACATACGAAGTGATTTATCTGATTCCAAAAAACAATTTCAAACTTGCACCAAAGGCTAACGCCTATGGTGATGTTTGGGAGTTTAAGCAAGAGATGAAAAATAAACACCCTGCACCATTTCCGGTTGCACTTATTAATAGAATAATTTCTTCCACAACTGCACAGATTATTTTAGACCCATTTATGGGCAGCGGAACAACTGCTGTTGTTGCTATGGGACATAAAAGGAATTATATCGGTATTGAGTTATCACCTGACTATTGCGAAATGGCAGAACAGAGAATTGAACGTAATAAAAAACAAAGTGAGTTAATAGGGCTGCGCCCCTTAACCTTATTTCAAGAATTAGAATAATGAAGATATACACGAAGGATAGCTTAATAACAGAGCTTAAGAAAATTGCTGAACAAGGGTGGATAGATAACGCAAGGCACGGAAATCATGGTGGTATTGGAAATACACTTGAAGATTTGTTAGGGATTGAAGAAAACAATTTACCAATTCCAAATGCTGCAGAATGGGAATTAAAAACTCAAAGATTAAATACTTCTGCGCTCACAACACTATTTCACATTGAGCCTTCGCCAAGAGCAGTAAAATTTGTTCCACAAGTTTTATTACTAAAATATGGGTGGGCACACCAAGAAGCAGGAAAAAAATATTCCGACAATGAAATGAGCTTTAGGCAAACTATTCACGGGCTTTTACCAAGTGATAGGGGTTTTCAAGTTGAAATTGACCGTAAAAACAGCAAGGTTCTTATCTCGTTTGACAGTAGTAAAGTTGCAGACAAGCATAGTGAGTGGCTTAAACAAGTTAAAAGTAGAGTTGGCTTGGGGCAACTTGACCCACAACCATATTGGGGTTTTGACGACCTTTCCAATAAAGCAGGAACAAAGTTGCTAAACTGTTTTTACGTTCAAGCTGAAGTAAAAAAAGATGGCGACAGAGAGTTATATAGATATAGTAAAGTGATGATGTTGCAGAAATTCAACTTTGACGGCTTTATAAACCAAATTGAAAAAGGAAATATTTTGGTTGACTTTGATGCAAGAACAGGACACAATCACGGAACAAAATTCAGAATGAGACAAAATTGTTTGCCGGAACTTTACGAAAAAGCGACTGTAATTGTATGACGAGAAAATAAGCCCTGCTGGTAACATCGGTCTTGCTTAATGGCTGTTGAGGTGCTTCGTGTGACAGTCAGGAATAGCCACTAAACTACCTCAAGGTGCAAATTGTAATATATAATTTATAGATTAATAATCGATTGAACAAAAAATGATTTGATGAAATTTGGAGAAAGAGTTAATGAATTTGGTGATCATTTAGCCACATCAATCAGTGATCTTTTAGGAATAATGAAACGCAATCTATACTCAACTGAGTCAAGGTGGATTTACAGAGGACAAGCAGATGTAGAGTGGGATATTGTTCCATCTATTGGGAGACTGTATAAAACTGACAATTTTAGAGACATCAGTAAATTAAACAAGTTTGAGAAGGATGCATTTTCAGAGTTCTTAGTTAGAACTTATTCAGAATATAGAACAAATAATAAAATTGCTAATCTAGCAATTGCTCAACATCATGGATTAAAAACTAGAATGTTAGATTGGACTTTTTCTCCACTTTATGCGATTTTTTTTGCAGTAGAAGACGAGAAACATTACGACAAAGATGGAGTAGTATATGCATACGAGAACAAAGAATACAATAATTACAACTCAAGTACTTTTGACCCATTTAAAGAGGAAACATACTGTCAGGATTACTATTTCATATTTGCTCCATCTCATTCACCAAGAATAAAAGCTCAATTGGGGGTTTTTCAAATATTTAGAAATCCACACAAAGAATTTTCAAGGCCTTATAATTTTCATAGAATAACAATCCCAAAGACAAGTAAAGGAGATATAAAACAAGAATTATTTAGGTTGGGAATATCGTACGATCTAATTTTCCCAGAAGTAGATGGCATAGCAAGTTCGATTAACTACTATAAATTGAATAAGTAAATAAAAAAAGTTTACAACAAGTGATATGATTTCAAAATTGCTATCGCTGTTTACGATTCATTTTTGTGTACCTGCTTTCTGGCTCTTTGATTAATCTTAACACTAATTCTGCAAATTCTTTGTCTGGCCCCTCACTTCCCACCCAAAACCTCAGTAGGTGAATCACGTCATCGATTGCTAGACCGATCAGGTCTCCAGATTTTGGCATCAGGCAGTGATCACCGTCGGTACATCATTCAGCACGTTCAGCATGGAAGCCCGGCAGAAAAGGCAGGTCTAAAAGCTGGTGATGAGATTATCTCGATGGGTATTTTGCCAAGTCGATTTTATACGCTGGAAGTATTAAGCCGCAAATTAGCAGATCCAAAAAAGGAGAAAATTAAGCTCAAAATAAAACGAGGCAGCGAAAAACTCAAAGTCAAACTACAGCTTTCTGACGATTGGGCCAAAAGCCCTTAATCGATGCCGATAAACTTATGGGTCTGAAGGCTGAGTTTCCAATGGGGATATGCCATACAATAGGCCACACAAGCTTTGATATGCTCCGTCTGCTGTGCATCATCCAAGGGCTGCAGGTAGAAATGTGTAAAATCCAGATGTTCGAATAGCATGGGATGGTTTTCTGCCTGTGGGTAGACCAGTTTTAGCTCATCGCCCCTGGTAATGACGATCTCCGTATCGGCCTTTGGGCTCACACATACCCAATCGATTCCATCGGGCAATGGCTTGGTTCCATTCGTCTCGATGGCAAAAGTCATCCCCAAACCGTGCAAATAGTCCACCAATTCTTGATCCAACTGAAGGGCTGGCTCACCACCCGTGAAGACCACAAAAGCAGGACTTTCACCTTGTACAACGTCCGACCAAAGTTTTTGGAGGATTTCACCGAGGGATTCTTTGGTGTATTGACCGCCATTGAGACCATCTGTGCCCCAAAAATTAGTGTCACAGAATTTGCAGATCGCTTTGGCACGGTCTTCTTCCCGTCCGCTCCACAGATTGCAACCAGAAAAACGGCAAAATACCGCAGGCCTTCCGGCATGGAATCCCTCTCCCTGAATGGTATAATAAATCTCCTTGATCTTATAATGCTGTGCCATATGCTATTAAAGGTAAACATTTTGCGATGGGTCGGTAAATTGTACTATTCTTGTCCCTACGCACAAAAATTTATAGAAAGTATAAAATCTTAAATTACGCAAATTAGTTCGGCTTTTCGCAAACATAATGTAATTGTGTGGTTTTGGCTTCACACACCAAGCACATTAGAAAGTACATCCTCAAAGAATATTTCAGCGACTCTGTTTATGTTTGGATTAGTTTCTTCCTCAATTTTCATTTCTGAACGGTTGTATTTTATAACGACCAACTCATTTGCCTGATTATAGTAAAAGCCCCTAAGACCAATCCCATCTGCCCATGAAAAACTGCCAGCTGCAAGGAAACTTTTGGTTTCGGTATTAAAACAGGTCAACTCCAAAGGTATGACGAGATTATCATTCCCAAATGTGTGGTAATCCCTGAAAAATCTAAAAAGAAAAGTTTCAACGATCTTTTTTGTAGCTCGGTCATAAAACCGAAGTGAAAAGAAAAAAGTATTGTTGGAGTAGCCTCGTTCTTCCAACTCTTGGAAAGTTTCAAAAGTTATGGGGGGATACTCATAATAAGTTGCCCCAAATCTTGATAAATTTTCATTGAACAACTCAGCCGATTGCCTAAATTCCAATTTAATTTGGTTCATGCGGTTTTGCCAAAGTTCATATCGTCCTTTCTCTTTTCTAAGTCTACCGTCTATGTCTTCATTCCCCCACTTTTTGGCAAACAGTGATTTTCGGTTGGTTTCTTCCCGTATTCTCACATATACGGCAAATAGTTCGGCACTACCTTCTGCTACCATCTCAACAATCTGATGATAGTTGCCATTGTCAGCCTCCGACATGGCCTCGTAATATCTGGGGCGTTCGGTTCGCTTGATGCTACAAATCGGATACCCTTTTTTTAGCAAAATCAGATTAAGAAGTAATCGTGCCGTTCTTCCGTTTCCATCTGCAAAAGGGTGAATTTTTGCCATTTGGTGGTGGGCTACTGCTGCCAGAACGATGGGGTTTTCTTGGTCAAAGTTTTCGTTCAACCAATCTATGAGTTCTTGCATTTTAAAAGACACCTCAAAAGGTTCGGGCGGCGTATGCTCCGAGCCTGTGATGACTACACCCACATTTCTGTAATTTCCTGCATTCACATAAGGATCGTTTCCTACTACCAATTGATGGATTTGCTTGATGTAATTTTCTGATATTGCCGTATCTTGTTGTGCCAATTCGTAGAAAAAATCATAGGCGATGCCCAAATTTTTGACTTCCATCGTATCCTGGATGGACTTTTCAGAAATGGTAATGCCCTCTTTTAAGACCAACATGGTTTCTTGGAGTGTGAGCCTATTCCCTTCGATACCTGCACTGTGAAAAATATGCTGTGTTCGAAAATGATCCCGCAACTTCTCTTTTGAAAGTTGATCCAAGTCGCCCTCTTGACGAAATTTTGTAATCTCAGCATGCAAGTTATCAAGTCTTTGAATCAGGTCAGGACTTAACAGAGATCTGTCAATTGTTATCATTTCCTTTGGCTAAAATTTAAAATCACAAGCATCGGACTACAAAAGTACAAAAATCTTCGCTATCCGAGGGCGGGAGGTGATCCCAACCACAGGAAGGTCCTTACCTCGATAATCCCGAGCTCAGACTCAAAATCATACTTCCCTCAAAGAAAAAGATACCATCATCCAATAACTACCTTACACCTGCTCATGGATGGGACCTGCCTTTTCGCGGAGCATGATGGGTTTTTTCTTTCGCATCACGGCCAGTATTTCGCTAAGAATGGAAAGTGCGATTTCTTCAGAAGTCTCCGCCCCGAGGTCCAATCCCGTGGGACCAAATATCTGCTCGGTCCTGTCCTCTGGTATGGGTGTACCCGCATCCGCCAACTCTTCGAGGGCACGGATCAGTTTTTTCTTAGGGCCGATCATCCCGATGTAGGGGCTAGGTGTTTTTGACCACTCGAGGAGCATGGCCTTGTCATAATTAAAATTGTGGGTCAGGAGTACCATATAGGTCCGATCATCTACCTCATACCTGTCAAAAACCTGATGTGGCTTGGCGACCCAAATCTGACAAGCACCCACAAATCGCTTTCCATCAGCATGAGTGGCACGTCCATCTACGATGCTGGTCTCCCATCCGAGTTCCATCGCCATACGAGCCAAGGGTTCAGCATCTCTGCCAGCTCCTACGATCAGGAGCTTTGGTATTGGTGGCACATACTCGAAGTATATCCTGAGATCGGGATTTTCTTCGAAGGAAAGGGTCTTACTTTTTTGGGATTGGAATACTTCTTCTGAAGCACGCATCAGTGCTGTCTCCGTCAGTCCCGAAGGCAGGTCTGTACGAAATTGATTCTGCCCACCACGGATAATACCTACAGTCCCCCACGGAGTCGAGTGGCTATTGGCCTGAAAGGATGTGACCATGACGAAAGGAATTCGCTGGCTCAATCCCATTTTTAGTAGCTCGATGGGATTCGTCGCATCGGCAAAGTCGATCGGTTCAATCAGGATTTTGATGATCCCATTGCATCCGAGTCCAACACCGATTACGGCATCATCTTCATCCATGGTATCATAGACCACCAGCGATGCCGACTTTTTTGAAATTGCATATTGAGACTTTCGCATGGCATCGCCCTCCAGACAGCCTCCGCTGATTGCTCCAGTGAGTTGCCCATCATAAGATACAAGCATCCGTGCTCCAGGTCTACGATAGGCAGAGCCATTGACATCTACGACCGTAGCCAAGGCACAAGGCACCGACTGGGCTTGGTAGCTTTCATAAGCGGCAATGATCTCGTACAGCTCTTTCATTTCCTTACCCGAGCAGTTTCCTTTCTTTGATGAATGGTTGGTGATAGTATCGCTGACCTGTCGCCTTGTAGAGCGCATTGGCCACTGCTCCAAAAATCGGAGGATAAGGTGGCTCACCAAGACCTGTCGGGTCGATTTCGCTTTCTACGAAGTGAACTTCTATTTTTTTCGGCGCATCCTTGTGTCGGATGAGCTGGTAGGTATTGAGATTGGTGTGTACGGGTTTACCATCCTTAATGGGTAGTTCGCTGTAGAGCGCATGACCGATACCATCTACGATGGAGCCTTCCGTCATATTGATGGCTGCATCTTTATTGACCACGATTCCACAATCCACAGCAGACACGACGCGGTCGATGACGGGTCGATCATTTTCCATATGGAGTTCGAGCACCTGAGCTACATAACTGTTGTGACAGAAATAGGCTGATACCCCTCGGGACACCCCAGCAGCGCTGTTGGCCCAGTTTGATTTATCTCTAACCAATTTCAGGACACCCGCATAGCGCTCTGGGTCGTAGTCGTTATTTTTTCCGACAGGTTTATCTTTTGCCCGTTGCAGTAGAGAAAGTCTAAATTCGATGGGATCCTGACCGAGTTCCTCTGCCAACTCATCCAAGAAAGCCTGTTCGGCACCCGCTATGAAATTGGATCGTGGCGCTCGGAATGCACCTACGCTGATATTCGATGCTACGGACCATTCTTCGGCGAGGTAGTGATCCACAGCTCCCGCAGGAAATCTGTCTGCCATTAGCGGCGTCTCGGGGATTCCTCCTGCATTCACGTGAAAAGCCAGCAGTTCGTTGTTCGAACCGATGGCGGCTCGGTAAGTAGCATGGTACGCCGGGCGATAGACTCCAGAAGTCATGTCATCTTCTCGGGAATAGACCAACTTGACGGGTGCACCAACTTTTTGAGAGATAACACCAGCTTCTACGAGGAAGTGTCCGTATAGTCTTCTTCCAAAACCACCGCCCATCCGGGTCATTTGAATATCGATTTTTTCAAGCGGTAGTCCCAGTCTAGCTGAAGCAGATTTCTCCATGAACTCGGGAGTCTGGATCGGTCCTACGAGAATAGCTCGCTCTGCATTGACATCTGCAAAGAAATTCATCGGCTCCATGGTATTGTGGGCCAAAAAAGGTGCGGTATAGGTTCGCTCTAGAATTCTGGCTGCTTTTTTGAACACGGCCTCGGGATCTCCGTCTTTTCTGACCACCGTCGCGATGGTCTTCGAGGCTAGCTCCATGGCTTTCATATGATCCTCAGAACTCTCCAAACCAGAGGGGATGACTCCATTTTTTGGTGTGATGAATGCCTTCACCTGACCATCTACTGCGGGTATTTCCTCCCAAGCGAGATCGAGGGATTTCTTTGCCTTCATGACCTCCCAGGTAGAGTTTCCGACTATGGCTACCAGCTCAGCAAAAGAGACCTCATCCGACCATTGTCTTTCGTAACCATCTTCATACGTCTTGAATACGAAGGCATCCAGGATGCCAGGCATAGTTTTCACCTGCTCAAGGCTAGCGGATTTGAGCCGCATCCCGAAGGCTGGCGGATGGGCGATCATCGCTATTTTCATGCCCTCTGCCTTATAATCGATGCCAAAAAGTGGCTTTCCTGTTACAATTTTTTTGCCATCCACATTTTTCTTGGAGGTACCGATGATTTTAAAATCCTTGACAGATTTGAGCGGCACATCTTCAGGCACGGGAAGTGTAGCTGCCTTGGAGGCGAGCTCTCCGTAGCCGATTTTTCTACCGGAAGCTTCATGCGAGACGATACCATTTTCCGTCGTCAGTTCTTCTAGGGGTACGCCCATTAGCTCTGCAGCGGCTTGCTTAAGCATATGCTTGGCAGTGGCGCCAGCCGTACGGAGAGAAACCCAGCCTTGTCGGATCGATTGGCTTCCGCCGGCGAGCTGTCTTGTGAAGACCGAAGTATTCAGCGGAGCCTGCTCCACCAATACCTGCTGCCAGTCTACATCTAGTTCTTCAGCTACCAGCATCGGCATGGAGGTTTTTACATTTTGGCCTATCTCGGGATTCGGTGACATGATGGTCACCTTACCGTTTTCACCTATTTTTAGGAATGCATTTATTTCAAACCATTCCTTCGGTAGATCGTCCGATCCAGAGGTACTGGGTGCACATCCTGCAAACCAATTGAAACCGATGACCAATCCTCCACCTGCTATGGCAGTAGATTTGATAAAAAATCGACGACTGGGATTATGTGAGGTTGACATATTCAAAAAATTTTAGTCGGTGAGACAAATACAGAATTAAAGATTTTTGGCTGCGGTCTGTATGGCGGCCTTGATACGTGTATAGGTACCACATCGGCAGATGTTACCCTGCATGGCGTCCTCGATTTCTACTTCGCTTGGATTGGGATTTTTGTTGAGTAGGGCCGAGGCACTCATGATCTGTCCAGCTTGGCAGTATCCGCACTGCGGCACATCATGCTCTAGCCATGCCTTCTGTACGGGATGATCTCCATTTTCTGAAAGCCCCTCGATGGTGGTAATCTTCTTATCAGCGACCTGCGCTACTGTCAGACTACACGAGCGCATCGCTACGCCTTCCACATGTACGGTACATGCGCCACAAGACGCTACGCCACAACCAAATTTGGTTCCGACCAAATCGAGGTGATCTCGCAAGGCCCAAAGAAGAGGTGTTTCTGGATCAATATCCAAATTTTGTTTTTTCCCGTTGACTTTAATTGTAATATTTGCCATCGCTTATTATTTAGATTCAACTCTTACTAACTAATGATTTATAAAACAAACAAAACTACGATAAAAAATTGCAACTCAGTGATAATCACCTAAAATATTTCGATTTACTTAACATTTGTAAACACATCTTAGAATATACTTCCGCTAAAGATCATTCAATTTCGCGAGGTCTTTTGGAACATCGATATCCACTCCACCTCCCTCGAATGGGACGAATTCAGCTATTTCTGAATATTTGGTTATCAGCTTTTTCGCTCCTTGTTGGCCAGTCAAGGTCAAAAGCTCATCAAAAAATGGCCGGCCTACCAAGGTAGGGGGTCCAAATTCTTCACCAAACCGGCACGAAATCAATTCTACACCCGAAGACAAATACCGATCATGTACTTGCTGGATGACCGCAGGCGTCAACATCACTTGGTCGCACAGTACAAAGATAACGGCCTCAGGCTTTGGATTAGACTGCGTAAAATACTTTATTCCACAACGGACACTACTTGCCAACCCCGAAGCCCAATCTACATTATGTAAGATATCGATTGACAGCCCATCAAGCTCATGCCTCATGATTTCTATCTGACTCCCTAAAATCACGACGACTGGACCCACCCCACTTTCGAGACAAATCATTGCTGTTCGACGTAGCAGTGAGATACCACGAATGGTCAAGAGCTGTTTGGGCTGGCCCAGTCTTGAGGATTCGCCCGCTGCAAGTAAAATAATCGGGACTGGCTCCAAGCGTGGTTGACCCATGAGGAATGAAAATTTTCGTTGCTACAAAGCTACAGAGCCAAAAGGATACCATCGGTATTGAAGCTAAAAAAAATGGTTCGATAGAAAGCAAATAGCATGAATCAAGATACCCTTGAGAAAAAATAAAACCTTAGAAAGCCCTTAAAATGAGAAGAGTTTTGATCCGAAAGTTAGTATAAATTAGTGTGTCAATTATATGAAAAATAAAAATACAAAAAATATCACATTAAATTTTTTTATAATGTGTAAGTATGTATCTTTGACCCGTTGAAAGCAACAAATTGTTTTTATTTTGAGATCCTTAGGGGCAAGATAGAAATTAGTACATGAGGTAAAGAGCATCCGTGAGGTCATCCCGAAAACCGACACTTACTTACATTTAGGAATAGATCTCTAACATTTTGTTGGTGTTGCACATCCCAGCGACAACATACCTCGAACCTACTAAGCGTACCATTTGACCGATGGACCAGCGTTTAGTCAGGTTTGTATTAAAGAAATTTTGCCCCTTTTTTCCTAATTGATCCCGAAATTACCGTTGGATCACAAAGTCGATATCAGAAGTAAAGGTAGCATTCATCAAGCGATCTATTGCCATTGGTATGGGGTAACCTTCGTAGATACTTTTGTAGAGCATTTGCGTAATGGGAACCACGATGCGATCATTTTTTGCCAATTGGTAGATGATTTTGAGGGTACGTACCCCTTCTACCACCTCATCAGAAGAAGCCAAGATTTGATCCAAGGTCTCCCCCTTAGCGAAGCGATATCCAAACGTAAAATTCCTACTCTTGTCACTGGTGCACGTAGCGATGAGATCCCCGATGCCAGCTGTACCCAAGAAGGCCTGTCCAGACATTCCGAAAGCCATACCGAACTCTATCATCTCTCGAAGGCCTCGAGTCAGCAGTAATGCCTCCATATTTTTTCCAAGGCCGAGGCCCGCCAGAATACCGCTTCCCAGCGCTATGATATTTTTAAAGGCTCCAGCGAGCTCTGCACCCCGAATGTCATTACTCCCGAAAACGGTAAAAATCTTTGAAGATAAGGCCTTTTGTCCCGCGAGAATAACCTCTTCGTATTCGGATGCGATCACCGAGGCTGCAGGAAGTCCCTGAAGGATCTCCTTAGCAAGATTGGGACCTGAAAGACAGCCTACCCGGACCACACTAGTCTCATCGAGGATCACCTCAGACATGGTTTTGATATCCTGCTTAGAAAAACTGGCTTGAAGGATGTCTTTTTCCTGCCCACCTGTATCCAATCCTTTCGTACCATGGATTAATATGTGACTAGGTTTCAATACGTGACTGAGTTCCTTCATGACCGATCGGAACGAAGAAGAAGGAATAACTGGAAATATCAGATGACAGTTTTCTGCAAAATAAGCTGCATCCATCGTGGCTTTGATCGTAGGATTGAGAGGGATTCCCATGTGGAAATGATCCCTATTTATAGCGTCCACGATCTCTTTTCTTCGAGTTAATACACAGACCTCGACATTTTCTGATAAGAGTTTTGCCACGGTCATACCGAAGCTACCACTTCCAATGACACCCACGTATTTACCCATGAGTATTTATTTTTTCTTGGCCTCTTTGTCGGCTTGAATCTTTTGCTGTTGCTTCATCGCTTCTTCTAGCCTAGCTTGAAATCCACCCTTCTTTTTTGGTTTGGATTTTTGAATTTCGAGTTCTTTACGAATCTTATCATCGTCAAAAATGAAATGCTTCGTGACGAGGGTCTGACCGATGTTGATCAAATTACTAAAAAACATGTAACACGTCAGTCCAGCTGCGAAGGTATTGAAGAAGCCCAAAAACATCAATGGCATGAAATATTGTACATACTTCATTGCAGGATTTGCACTCATGTCCATGTGACGACTGCTGTAGTACGTATACACTACGGTAGAAACTGCCCAAAGGAGCGTAAACAAACTTAGGTGATCCCCCATGAATGGAATCTCAAATGGCAGTAAGAAAAACGCATCAAACGACGAAAGATCAGGTGCCCAAAGGAAGGACTCCTGCCTAAAGGTAATCGAGGCTGGGAAAAAACGATATAGTGCAATCCATATAGGCATTTGAAGTAACATGGGGAGACATCCTCCGAAAGGACTCACACCATACTCTTGGTAGAGTTTCATGGTCTCGATCTGCTGTTTTTGAGCATCATCTTTAAATTTCGCCTTAAGTTGGTCTAGCTCTGGTTTGAGAGCGCCCATTTTCGCTTGGGAATACAACATTTTGTAGAGTAGCGGATACAAAAGCATCTTGATGATAAAAATCAGAAGTATGATCACCATCCCTTTGCTACTGACAAATCGGGACAAGAAATCAAACATTGGTCTGATCACATATCTATTGAATGTCCCGAATATACTGGATCCGAAGGGGATTACTTGCTCAAGCCTATTATCAAAAGCTGCCAATCGCTCATACTCGTTTGGTCCCACGTACATAGTCATGCCGAAGGACCCACTGTTTGTATTTCCGAGATCAATATCAAAATTAGTCTGAAGCTTTTTCAGCGTCTCTTCTTTTTTGAGGTCAGACCGAACCACTTCAAATCTTGCATTGGTAAGTTTTCCTTCCTTCGCGATGAGTGAGGTATTGAAAAACTGATTGGCATTGGAAACCCAATCTACATTTCGGTCTTTCATCTCTTCTAGATCATCGGAAGTACAACTACAGTAATCTGAATCATCTACGGACGACTCTTTGAAGTAGACAGTGGAATTATTCTGTTCATAGCTCTCTCCCCTTTCTAGTTTATTCAAAAAGTTGACCCATTGGAAAGATAGCACAGGCTTATTTAAGATCCTGCCTGCATTTTCGAGTCGGATATTGTAATCTACTTGATATCCTTCGGTGGCAATTTCGTAGGACTGTATGATTTTTCCACCGTCGGCAGCTGTTGCCTCGAGTTCGATCTTAGTTGGAGAAGAACTTCGAACGGTAAAGTAAAGATCCGTCGTCGATATTGGCTCCTTGAGACCTACGACTTGTAGATTGTAACCAAAGCTGTTCTTTTCATTGTCGAGAAGTGTGACCACTTCACGAGATTCTGATCGGTCTGCATTGACGATCGTTTTGAGGTGTTTTTTGATGATGGCACGGGTCGGGGCAGCACCTTTGGCATTGATCTCAAGTTTTAGATCCTCATTTTCGATGGCAAAAACCTCCTCCTTACCTACTGCAGCTGGCGCAAAAGGGCCAAACGCTCCAGAAAGCTGACCTATCAACATTGAATCTTTGACGGCAGGTGGCATCGTGTCTAAGCTGGACGCGACCGAGGTATTGGTTGTGGTATCTGCTTTGGTCGTTGATGGCGCTGCTGTGTTTGCCTCAGCCATGGCAATACTATCACGCACGAATTTCTGGCGTTCGAGTTCCTCCGCTGATGGTGCTGTGAATACCGTCCACAAAAGCAGGGTAGAGAATATCAATATAAACCCGATGATATGGTTTCTTTCCATGAAATTTCTTTCTAGTTTCCGAAATAAGAATGCAAAAGTACAATTTAATTATTGGATTGCTATGATCTCCTCCATAATCTTCGACTAAGCCCATAGAAAACCAGCCAAGGACGCTACCACGCCGGATCACCTGACTTTCCTTGGCTGCACTACGAAAATGCAAAATAATGAAAAAAACTTTTGCGCAGACTTGACAAATTCAAAACTTATTCTTAACTTTATACCGAATTAAATAACTTAAATTAACCAACTCAAAATTGAATAGCCATGATGAACGAAGCGGTAGCCACCATTATGACCAAAGATCCGATATCCCTACATCCAGATGATACGATGCAAGATGTAAGGGCCATTTTTGAAAAAAACAGAATTCACCACATTCCTATCACCGACGAAGGGAAATTGGTTGGTCTCGTGACCACGTACGATCTCTGGAAGCAGGACAAACCTTTCAGTAGCTATGATGAGATAAAGGTAAGTGATATCATGACCACGAAATTTGCTAAAATTGGTCCCAATGACAAAATTGGTACCGCAGCAGAATTATTCCTTGATAATAGATTCCACGCTCTTCCTGTAGTGGATGAAGGTCAGTTAGTAGGAATCGTAACCTCTTTTGACATTCTTCGATACGAATTTAGAAAAGAGTACAAAAATCCGATTCTCTACAAAGACATCTACGAAAAAGGTATCGAAGCTACGAAGTAAGTGTTCTTTCGACCGTATCTCCTAGATTTTTTCACCAATAAAAAAAAAGGGATCTACGCCCAATGGGATAAGGCAGTACTGATTTTCATTAGAAGGTTAGGACTGCCTTTATTTTTTAAAATAGCTTTGGTTGTGTCCAATCCAAAATCAAATAAATATCTACAGTATCCCCGCTAAAAATCGCATTTCTAAATCTGCTGCCTTCATTTGATATTGCGCATTGACCTTGCTGAGCTGGGCATTGAGGAATTGGAGCTGGACATTTCGATAATCGAAGGAGCTAATGCTGCCAATATTAAGTCGCTCTTTAGCTATCTCAAGATTTTGAGCGGCGAGATTGGCCTTTTGTATCCATGCATTTACTAATTCTGATTGGTTTTGATATGTAATCCACAGGTTTTCCATTTGGTAATATAAGTTGAGTTCTGCTTGTGCCATCCCTTGATTTATTACGTTAGTCTGCAATTTTGCATTTTCACGATTGGTACGAATGACACCACCATCAAATAAATTGTACGTCATAGTGATCCCAAGATTGGCCGTAAATACATTGCCCACTACGCCAGGTCTGACATTTCCATTGGCATCTTCAGTAAAAAGTTTGGCGTAATTGGCTTGTGCAGAAGTCCCAAAACTCAATCCAATCTGTGGTCGCAGGAAAGACTCCTGTACCGAGACATTAGATTCGGCGATGTATCTATCTACCAAGAGACTTTTTAGTGTAAGATTTTGACTTTTTAGTTGAGTAAAAATCTCCTTCTGATCGAGTACTGGAATTTCGTCCAATATCTTAGTATCTACCTGATAACTCATTTTTTTGGGATTGGCCATTGCGGCATTCAGTGCTACTTCTGCTTGACGCACCATATTCCTTTGTCCCACCAAGGCAATGGAGTCACTGAGGTAAGCATCCTCTAGCTGATTAGCCAAAAATGTAGAACTAGCCCCAAACGCTTTTTTGGTCCGCTCATATTCTAACCGATCCTTTGATAAATCAAAAACGGTCTGTATGGTCGCGAGCTGAGCTTGAGCAATGGCTAGATCATAATAAGCCCTCGAAATGTTTCGGATTGCGGACTGAATCTCTACCTGCTCTCTGATCTTCGAAGACTCGACTTGAAGCTCTAGCTGCCTTTTTGTCGCATGACTTCTGCCTCCATTGTACAGATTCCAAAGTAAATCAATGGATACAGAAGCATTTCCAGAATAAAAAACACCATTGATAAAACTCACCGGACTGTTGTTTTCTGACAAGGTCTGAGGAATACCTACATTGAGATTGATTTCTGGTGACTTGCCCGCACGAGCCCAGGTATTATTGGCCATTTGGATTTTGGTCTGCTCCTTTGCTATCTGAATCCCAAACTGGCCAGATAACCCCTCTTGAATCGCCTCTTCAAGGCTTAGGATTTGCTGGGATTGCAAATTTCCCCATCCAAACATCAGCACCGCCAAGCACAATGCTCTCAAAACGACAAACTGACTGACATTAATGTTCGAAGATTGGGTATATTTAGTCCGTGACATAAGAAGATAAAATTTAAAATTTGAAAAAGCAGCCAACTCCCTACTTTCCCACACAAAGCTATACTTCGCGTGAATGGAGGCAGTCATTGGAGAAACCAGTGATGTCATTTGATCCGCTATTCCTCGTAAATTCAACAATCGCAATGGATTCATGTAATAAATTAATGATGAATTATCACCCTCCGATGAGGGCGGAAGCAACCTTAAATGAGACCATAATCAAGCCAACCATTCCTCCCAAAGCAATGACCGCCATCAAAATAAACAAGGGTAAATTCTGAGTCCTATTGGGATCTGCAGGCTCGACTTCATTTGGATATACCACAGCACCGCGCCACTGACTAAGTGCAAACACCTTTAGATCGTTGAAAATGACCAACAGCGCAGGAACTTGGACTAAAAGCAAAAAAGTAGAAACCAATAATCCAAATGCCACAGATACCGCCATCGGGATCAAAAATTGGGCTTGAAAACTCTTTTCTAAGACCAATGGAGCTAGTCCTGCGATGGTGGTGACAGACGTGAGAATGATAGGCCGAAATCTCGAAAGCCCTGATGCCATGATTGCCTCCCGATGATGGACTCCATTTTTGATCTGATCATTGAAGGCGGTAATAAACACAAGTCCATCATTGACCATGACTCCGATCAAGGCGATCATACCCAAGACTGAGAAAAAACTAATAGGTAGGTCGATCACAAAATGACCGAGGATCACCCCTATAAGCCCAAATGGAATGATGCCAAAAAGCAAAATTGATTGTGACACCGAATTGAAGGTGAGTATGACACTAAAAAACATCAATAAAAATACCAATGGCATGACTTTCTGCAAGCTCGTCCTGGTTTTGGCCTGCTCGCGATCTTGTCCCTCAAATCCTACTTTGACAGATGGAAAATCCTTCAAGATTTTGGGAAGAAGTACCGATTTCACATCTGTAGTAATATCACTAATGGAAACTTTATCGGATGCGATATCTGCCTCGATTCTCACTTCCCTCTGACCATCAATGTGATAGATACTGATGACACCCCTCGCTATCTCGAAATCAGCTATCTGGGACAGCGGAATGCTTACACCAGAAGCATTCCGGATATACATATCTGCTAAATTTTGTAGATCAGATCGATCTTCATTTTCATACCTGACCCATACCTTGACCTCATCCTTCCCTCTTTGAAGACGCTGTACCTCTGCACCAAAAAATCCTTGACGAACCTGCTGAAGCACTTCTTGGATCGAAAAGCCATAGGTATATGCTTCTGGCTTAAGTCGGACATTGATCTCTTTGAGGCCTTCTTGATTATTGTCCACCACATCCTTCAGATCAGGAATACCAGCTAGACCTAACTTGACAGCTTGGACAGCCTCTGATAATTCTTCTTTATCCTTGCCAAGGAGCGAGATGGACAGTGGCTTACCGAAAGGACTACCAGCAAAAAAAGTGAAAGTCTCCGCTTCATGGATGGGCCCCAATCGGTCTCGGTATCGATTCATGATCTCCCGTGCTGTCAGGTCGCCACGCGTCTCCCCATCGAGCAGGGTCACTTGAATATTTCCCTGATTTATCCCCGGTCCAATGTTCAATTGAAACTTGGTCATTGGTTTATATATCCCTCCAAAATATTCCTGACTCATCTCCTCATTGATTTGCATCCCGACCTGCTGTATGGAGTCCAAAAGTCGGTAGGTAATATCCTCTCGCGTACCGGAAGGCAACTTTAAATCGATGCTAAAATTATCCCTTGGGATGGCTGGAAAAAAAGTAGTCTTCACATATCCTCCTGATACGCTACCAAATGCAATGAATAATCCCGCTAAAGAAAAAGCCAAAATCAGATATGGATACTCCACCGCGAATCTGAGCGTAGGACGGTACAATTTCTCCCGTACCCCCTGCATCACCCGATCAAAAAATCGATTCATAGGATTTTTAATTCCTCCAGTGTGCAGTGATTTAGAATGTGCAATATGGGCTGGCAGGATAAATGCACCTTCAAGCAATGAAAATACGAGGGAAAAAATTACCACCGCAGCCATATTGCTAAAGAAATCTCCCAATCTTCCATCAAGAAAGAAAAATGCCGAAAACGCTATGACGGTCGTGACGATGGCAGAAGCAACAGCTGGCAATACCTCCATCGTACCCTCAATAGCGGCATCTAAAGCTGAAACCCCCTGTTCGTACTTCTGATAAATACTCTCCGCAATGACGATGCCATCATCCACCAAAATGCCCACCACAATGATCATCCCAAAAAGGGAGATAGCATTGATACTAATGCCTACCAAATTACAAATGATAAACATGCCCGCAAAAGAAATAGGTATAGACAACGCCACCCAGAATGCAAGCCTATAATTTAAAAACATGGCCAGAAAAATCAACACCAGAAAGAAACCGATGATCCCATTTTCCGTCAATAGATCAATCCGCTGCTGGAGTGTCACCGATGAATCTTCGATGATCGTAAGCTGCACATCTTTATTCTTAGCGTTAAAATTTTCGATGTAATCCCGCACCTTTGCTGCGATGGTCAGCATGTCTTCTTGAAGTGTATTTTGTACTTCGATGACCACGCCTGGCTGCCTATTGATAAAAGTTCGCTGTGGTTGGTCCTCCCATTTATCACGGATATTAGCTACTTGGTAGAGATACACGATGCCCCCTTGAGCACTCGTACGGAGCTGTATGTCAGCCAGATCTTTTCCAAAATACTGTTTATTGTTTGCACGGATGAGTAGTTCTTCTTGGTCGGTTTTAATCGTACCACCTGTGATTTCGATGTTAAAATTTCTAATAGCGGCGGCGGCTTCTGCAAAACTGAGGTTGTATTTTCTAAGATCGGCTTCTCGAAAGGTAATTTCAATCTCCTCTGCAGGAAAGCCACTCAGCGTGACCTTTGAGATACCTTCCGTTGCTAATAATTCGTCTTCGATCTTTCGAGCATAGGACTTCAGCGTTTGAAGATCTACCTGGCCATTGACCGCAAAGACCACAGCCCTCCCCAAATTTTCAAGTTTATAGACCACCAATGGCTCCATATTGGCCGGAAAGGAATTGATTCGGTCCAAGGCATTTTTAACATCCTGGAGCACCAAGTCCGTATCATATCCTTTGGCTACCTCTACGGATACATTTCCAGTATTTTCCTGACTGGTGGATGTCACACGCTCGAGTCCTGTGATTCCTTTGAGACCCTCTTCTATTTTCGTGATGACCCCTTCTTCTATCTCTTCTGGTGAGCTACCTGGGTAGATAGCTCGTATGCTGATGAATCGACTCTCCACTTCTGGAAAGAAGGTCGTCTTCATTTGGCGTAGGCTAAGCACACCGATGATAAAGAGAAAAAACATCAGCAGATTTCCCGCCAATTCGTTTTTTATAAAGTATTGAATTATTGACCGCATCTAGAGATTTTATGCCTTTTTGTAAATGAAAATTGGTGATTCAATCCTGCTACTTTTTATCGATTATTGATTTGGTAATCGACCTTTTGTCCTTCATAAATCCCTGCTAACGAACCCGTAATAACCAAGTCTGCTGATGATAATCCACGTACAATGACGTGATCATCTTGTCTTTTGATGGTCTCCAATCTTTTTTTGGAAACCAATGAATCTTGGACCACAAAGACATGATGCTGGTCAGAAAACACATTTTTTCCTATTTCATATACCCTCGTCAATGGCTTACCTTGAATCGTACCACTCAGGAAAGCACCTTCTTTCAAATTAGAGCCCGCCACACCAATGTAGATTGGGATCATCTGGGTAGTTGGATCCAACTTGCTGCCTATCCTACGGATGGTACCCCTGAGCTCCTCCCCGAGATCATTCTTTAGATTTACAGCTTGCCCTATAGTAATAGATGCGGCATCAAAAGAAGAAATACTAGCCACCAACTCGAAATTACGGTCACTGATGATCGATGCAAGTCGTGTCCCGGGATTCACCATGGCACCTGCTGTGATTGGTGCAACTGTAATGACCCCATCAAAAGGAGCGGTGATCTGATAGTCCGCCAAGCGAGTCTCCGCACTGCGAATGGTGTAGTATATATTGAAAATATTGCGCAGTGAGACGAAATATTTTTCCTGGTCAGATTGGGTCGTCGGTAGTGTGGGCAATGTTTTCTCCACCTGAATTTGGGCTAGGTAGCTACTCCATTTATCGAAAGCGGATGGAAGATCATACTTAAGGTCTGGAAGCATCTGAGCGATGGCATTCAGCAGGGTGCTTCGCTGAGCCACCAAGGCAAATTTGGCCTCCGTATCATCTATTTGGAAGAGCACTTCCCCCTTTCTGACAGCAGTCCCTTCTTTGATTACCTTGGTGGTAGTGCTTTTTAGTAGGCCAGATACCTTCGTAGTCAGGTCGGCAGCCTCCACTGCGACAAGCCGCCCATCTATTCGGATTTTATTGGCCAAATTTTGCTCTTCAAATTTGGAGACGGTTACCATCCTTCGCTTGGCCTCGGTGCCAGGCCCACCAATGGTCGATTTTTTATTGGCCCCAAGCTTGTTGAAAAGCACTGCGCCTAAAAAGATCAAACCGACCGTTCCGATTGTAGTAATGATGAATTTTCTTGATTGAGCTATACCCATAGCAGTATTGTATTTATTTGATTGTATGTTGTGCAGAACCGCATTTATCTTGTAATTTATCTGGATGCTCTGCCTGAACGCAAGGAGAGGCAGCGTGTAATAGGCTTTGATATAACACCTGGAGGCAGGACTTGGTAGTCAAAATATCGTCAGGGTTAAGGCCTTCGACAATCTCTTCTTCTAGCGCCTCCGCCCTGCGAAACACTTCATGAAGAAAACTCCGTGATTTATCAGTGAGATAGATTCGTTTTGACCTTCGATCTATCATATCAACTTTTCGAACTATAAATCCCTGCTCTTCCAGCCTACTGACCATTTTAGTAATATTGCTCTTGTCGTTGATAGAAGAGATCGCCAAATCTTGCTGACGCTGACCATCCTCCGTGTAGAGATCTGCCAATACCCCGATACAGTGACCAGGAACTTCTATTTGAAGTTCACGAGCGATGAGCTCTAACATCCTACACCTCAGCAACTTACCAACCCGTAAGGTCAAAAAAATAAGATGATCTGATGGATTATGCCCCATAAATTAGTTTACTATTCAACTAAAATTGGGACAAATGTACATCGCTTCCACCTCTAGATGTGTCATTTTTATCTAAAAAATTTTGTTAATAATTAGATTGGAAATTAAATGCGGCAAAAAAGATGGCTACGTCAGACAAATGCGCTGTAGTATTGGAATCGTCTTCATCAAAAGATGGATCGGAGATCATGGGATCATGAAAATGGTGTGGAATAAAAACCCTAACTCTCAATGTAATGCTATTGACCAATCATTAAGTACCTTCGCTAACGCCCCAAGCTTTTGAGCAAAATTGGTCAGGAGTCATTCTTTTTTTGGCCTCATATTCAGGGTGTGGAGAGGAAATAGCCCAATGTAAGATCCCAACCGAGCTAATTTCATTTGGAAAGTTCAATAAATAATCGTTGAAATTTAGCGAGCTTTTGATGCAGAGTCATGACTTTTGGTGAATATATTCACCGTAGGTTATAACTTTTGGCGAATATAATCACTGTAGGTTATAACTTTTGGTGAATTTGGTATTTTTTCTATCTACAAACATACATAAGTTAGATCGAGGTCAGCTCCCTTTTGGTTGTCTATTTTCCTCCAGAAAGCAGTCTTCCTCATCAGGTTTTGGCCATCACAAGAAGTATTGTAACATTCATCACCTCATTTTTTTGATCACCTAATGAATTAATATGTAACTTTGCACATATTTTTGACCGATGCCATTTAAAAGCTTCGTTTCGTATTGTTTTTTGGTACTTTTTGTCGGATTGGTAGCATCCAGCCAGCTTCGGTCCGTTGATTTCAGGTCAGCCCCCTATTCTACTGGGTTTACTAGTACCGAAAACTCACCTTCTTATGATGTTTCCAGCACCCAAGACCAGCGTTCTTTGCTCGCAGAGGTTCCTGAATTTCCGACAGAACAAAATGAAGAAGACTGCAAAGAAAACGAAAAAGATTATCCAGATTTCAAACTAATATCCTCTTTTCAAAAGGGGTTATCTACTTTCAAAAGTTTAAGATACCGTGATTCGTGGGAAAACCCAGTCTCCTTAGGCCATCATCAGCTCATAGCACTTTATATCCTATTCCATTCTTGGAAGGGATTCATTACTTCCACGATCTGAATAAAGAGATACGTGTAAGGTTTTTGTTTTGATATTTTGAAAAAGCTATTTCGAAAATTTTTTATTTGGTCCCTCAGATATCAAACAAAACGAATGTCCATCCCTTCTCAGGGCGGTTAGGTACACCCCATCGTACATCTCTACATTCGCATTTTTCAGTGGTGACAGGCCTCTGAAACGAAGGAAAGCCTATCCCAATATCACGGGTATGGGGCAATTTATAAATCCGAATCATAATAATTTTGATGGAAAGCAAAGATTATCAGCAGGTAATAAATCGTATCAAGCATTACCTACCTCATCAAAATCCACTTAAAGATTTTATTCACCATAACACCTTGCATGCATTCCAAAATTTAGAATTTCATGAAGGGCTTCAAAAAGCAGCAAAAACATTTGGGTACCAGGTGTATCTTCCTATATCCGCCTACCGCGATGCATACCAAGAAGGAAAAATCGGCGAAGAAGTTCTGAACCGAGTCATCACTGAAACGGTAGGTTCTGACCAACTGGAAGCTACCAAATTAAAATTATTGCACCACCACTTCGATGAGCACCACCACCAGCAAGTAGGTAGAATCAGGCAGATCTGGAAAGAAGTCTACAAAGCGAATCCAGACAAAAAAGTATATCCATTGCTGTTTAGGACCATTGGCAATTTTTTGGATCAAGGCATTGCAGCAGAAATGTTTCCATTTCGGCATCTTCCATTTTTGGAAGCCATACGAACCTTAGAGTCTGAGAGTATGCTGAGCCTTTTTAAGACCAAAAGGGCCAGAAAGCTCTTGCTAGAAGAAGAAAATCTGCTACCTCGACTCCTAGATATCGTGGTCGGATCTGAAGAGTGGGTAGAACATTACCTTTTTGATCAGCAGTTTGCACATCCAGGTTGGTCGGGTATGGTTTCTGTGATAGAAGATCATCCCAATTCACTAGTAGATCCTAGGAAAGTATCACTCCATGATTTTATCTGCTTCGAATTACTGCTTGAGATTGACGCACTAGACGGAAAATTCGGAGAGATCTGGAAGCCGATCTCTTTATCCATTCCTAGTGGCTTGAAACCAAAAATCTTCGACCATCCTTTCCCCAAAGAGCTATACCAAGCATACCAGATTTGGCAGGAGGCCTTTGAGTGGAGCTATTATGATCAAGTACTGAGGGGGCTTAGTCAGGTGCCTACCCACCAAAAAAACGCTGAACCAAGTTTTCAAGCGATCTTCTGCATCGACGATCGGGAAGGCTCATTCAGAAGACACATCGAAGGGCTGGACCCACACTGTGAAACCTTCGGCACAGCAGGATTCTTCAATATTCCGATGTATTTTCAGGCGGAATCAGCCTTATCACATACCAAAGTGTGCCCTGCTCCGATGAAGCCGCGACACCTTATCAAGGAGGTTGAATCATCAAAACGCCACCACGAGGACATCCTCTTCAATAAGAAAACTCATGGGCTCCTAGGCGGTCTCGCGAGTGCCTCGACCGTAGGATTTTGGTCAGCGGTACAGATGGGATGGAGTATTCTCAGTCCTAGTTCGACTGCAGCCATGGTATCTTCTGCACGACATATGGATCAGGCTGGAAAACTGGTCATCGAACATAAAGGTGAATACAAAGGCGATCTACAAGTGGGTTTTACCATCCCTGAAATGGTAAACATCGTCTCAAATCTCCTACAGGGCATCGGGCTTACGAAAGATTTTGGATCCTTGGTATATCTAATGGGACATGGTGCCAGCAGTACCAACAATACCCACTATGCTGGATATGACTGCGGCGCATGTAGCGGAAGATCAGGTTCGGCCAATGCTCGAATCGGGGCATATATGGCGAATCACGCTGAAGTGAGGACTGAACTCCGAAAAGTGGGCATAGATATCCCTGCGGAAACCCAATTTGTGGGTGCACTCCATGATACGACCCGAGACGAAGCCATGTACTATGACGAAGAAATCCTTAGTGATAGAAACAAAACCTTACATGCTCAAAACGTAAAGCTTATCGAAAAGGCGCTGCAAAAAAATGCAGTAGAAAGATCCCGTAGATTCCTTTTTGTCGATTCTACTGCCGCTCCTGACAATACACACAAAAAAGTCAAACGACGCTCCGTAAGTCTTTTCGAGCCAAGACCTGAGTGGAATCACGCCACCAATGCCCTCTGTATCGTGGGGAAAAGAAGTACCAATAAAAACCTGTTTTTGGACAGACGAGCTTTTCTAAACTCGTACGATGAAGCGCTGGATCCTAGTGGTGACATACTGCTCAGTATTCTGAATGCAGTCGCTCCGGTTTGTGGCGGTATCAACTTAGAGTATTACTTTTCAAAAGTAGATAATTACCGATTGGGGGCAGGTTCAAAACTCCCACACAATGTCGTAGGACTCATCGGTGTATCCAATGGAATGGATGGTGACCTACGACCTGGTCTGCCACTTCAGATGGTCAATATCCACGATCCCATGCGGCTACTGCTCATCATAGAGCAAGAACCCGAAAAGGTAGCCCAGGTTTTGGACAGAAATCATACGATGGCCGCATGGTTTCAGAAGGGCTGGATACACCTTGCAGCCATACACCCACACTCCAAAAAAGTATTCGTCTACAAATCGGACAGATTTATACCGTATCAGCCACTCACCACAAAGGTAGAGAAGGTCACCAACCTAGAAGAAATTATTGCTAACTCAACGGAAAATTTGCCCGTATTCCAAATTTCATAACATGGATTTACAGTATATTGTAGCAGCTTTTGTTTTATTGCCCTTATTGGGATTCTTCGTGACCGTTATTTTGCCATCAAGTCGAGAATTAGTGATTTCTAGGGTGGCCATCGGTATATCCGTGCTTCATTTGGTACTTGCTGCCACCTTTATTGCTTATTGGACCTTTTATATCGGTGATCCAATATACTTCGATGATTTGGTGCCACTGTATCATACTCAAAATTATCATTTTGGTGTAGGCCTGCTCTTTGATGGTGTTTCTGCCACTTACTTGTTGGTTGGCAGTTTTATTACCTTTCTCATTATGCGCTATAGTCAGTACTATATGCATCTCGAGGAAGGATACAAGCGCTATTTCAATACCGTGCTTATCTTCTTCGCAGGATATAACTTTACCTTGCTTTCCGGAAATTTCGAAACACTTTTTATAGGTTGGGAGTTTTTGGGCCTTTCCTCTTTTTTGCTAATCGGATTTTACCGAGAGCGGTACCTTCCCATTCGCAATGCTGTGAAGGTTTTTTCTATTTACAGGATTGGCGATATCGGTATATTGGCGGCTGTGTGGGCACTCCACCATCTAAGCCACGAAAATCTGGTGTTCATCAAGCTAGAAAATACATCCTTGATGCACCATTACTTTTTGGGACATAGTGATGTAGGCATATTTATCGGTTTGGCACTTTTGACAGCTGCGGCTGCGAAATCAGCGCAATTTCCTTTCTCCTCGTGGCTACCACGAGCTATGGAAGGCCCAACACCATCTAGTGCCATCTTTTATGGATCGCTCTCCGTTCATTTTGGTGTTTTTCTGTTACTTCGGACATTCCCGCTTTGGCAAGAACAGATTTTTGTTCGAGTGATGGTAGGCCTTACGGGTTTGGTCACAGCGATCGCGGGCCATTACATCAGCCAAAGCCAATCCTCCATCAAACCTCAAATAGCTTATGCTTCAGTAGCACAGATAGGACTTATGTTTATTGAGATCGCTCTTGGGTGGCATGGATTGGTGCTAATTCACTTTGCAGGAAATGCATTCTTGAGAACTTACCAACTTCTCATCTCACCCTCCATTGTCAATTACCTTATCCGAGATCAGATGTACCATTTCGCACCATCTGAGGTACAATCTCACGGAAAATGGAATACCACCCGCTATGTACTCTCCATGCGAGAATGGTATCTGGATGATCTGATGGGCTCACTCTTCAATCGATTCAAACTTGGAGGAAAATGGCTGGGATTTATTAATCTGAATAACATCCTTTACTTTTTCATTCCGCTCTATGGCATTGGATTGATGTTTTATTTCTATCCGAACACCATCCCACCTATATTAAAGCCATATTTGCCTGGATTTATTGCAGTCACTGGCCTCATGATGGTCTTGAGATCCTTCGCGGAGCGAAAATATCCGAGATTGGCATGGATCCTCATCCTATTTAATCATTTAAGCTTGGTGCTGGCAGTATCCTTCAATGAGATTTTCGATCCTATCCAGTCCATCGTCTTCCTTTCAGGCGTATTGATTTCTGGCATCATTGGCTTTACCGCCCTATCTTATCTGAGAAAAAAAGAAGGCAATCAGGTCAATCTTTTCGACTATCAGGGCTACCATAAATCGTATAGAATTACGGCATTTGTATTCTTGATGGCATCCTTAGGTCTGATGGGATTCCCCATTACACCTACATTCATCGGCGAAGACCTTCTGTTTAGTCATATCCACCAAGATCAATATGGGCTAGCGCTTATCGCAGCCTTAAGTTTTGTCATTGGTGGTATCGCCCTAGTTCGTATATACGCCAGAATTTTCCTTGGTCCTTCTCAAAAACCAGAGCTATCTCATCCTTACAAAACATCTTAACTTTTTAAAAAAATGAACAATCAAAATAATTCGTCCACAACAAAATTCTCCTATTTTTTTGATGATTTCAAATCTTACTGGAAAAATGATGCCGTATCAGGATTCATGGTTTTCCTGCTTGCATTGCCACTGAGCCTCGGCATAGCCAAAGCGAGTGGTTTTCCACCCGCTATGGGCGTACTCACAGCTATTATTGGCGGATTGGTGACGGTTTTTTTTAGAGTCGCCCCTTTGACCATAAAAGGTCCCGCTGCTGGATTGATCACTATCTCTGCCGCAGCCATGACTGAATTTGGTGGTGGGGAAAAAGCTTGGCACATCGTGGCTACCGTGGTGGCAGTAATGGCCATCCTCCAGGTAATCACGGGGCTGCTGAAATTCGGTAGTTTGGCAGATTTATTTCCTCCTTCAGCGGTCCATGGAATGCTAGCGGCCATCGGCATCATCATTATCCTGAAGCAAATACCCGTCCTGCTCGGTGACGAACCCGCATTGTACAGCGGAGAGGGGCCGATCGAGCTATTTTTGGATATCCCAGAATTTGTCCTTCATGCACATTGGCACATTGCGGTGGTTGGCTTAGTTGGTCTTTTGATCTTATTTCTCTTTCCTAAGCTGAAGTTTCCCATAGCCAAAAGCATCCCAGCACCACTTGTCGTGTTGATGATCGCCGTTCCTCTTTCTATTGTTTGGCATTTTGATCGGACGGAACCAGCTTATTCACTGGTTCAAATCGGTGATTTTTGGGGATCGATCGGGATCCAATTTGATTTCTCCATGATTGGAAGCTTCGTTTTTTGGAAGTATGTGTTTATGTTCTTCTTTGTGAGCTCACTCGAATCACTGCTGACAGTAAAAGCTATTGACGGATTGGACGTCAAAAAACGTATTTCCAATCCAAACGGTGATATTATTGGCCAGGGGGCTGGCAATTTTGTTGCGGGAAGCTTGGGAGGCCTTCCGATGATTTCAGAGGTGGTCCGGAGTAGTACCAATGTCAATTTTCAAGCCCAAAGTAAATGGTCCAATTTTTTCCATGGGATATTTTTGTTGCTAGCTATGCTGCTTATCATCCCGTTGATCGAAATGATTCCGAATGCAGCACTTGCCGCCATGCTGATATATGCGGGTTACAACCTGACATCACCCAAACATTACATCCACGCATATCATACCGGACGAGAGCAGCTTGTCATATTTCTAGTGACCATAATCGTCACATTGTTGGAAGATTTGTTGCTTGGTATCGCAGCGGGCATATTGGTCAAAATAGTATATGAATTGATACAAGGAGTACCAATCAAAGCTTTCTTCAAAAATGAATACGCCTCTATACAAAAAGGAGACTTCACCCAAATCAATCTGAAAGGGGCAGCCGTATTCACCAACTTGATAGCTTTCAAAAAACTGCTCGAGCCAGCCATGAAAAATGGGTCTGTCGAACTAATTTTTTCAGAAACTCGTTATATCGATCACAGTTTCATGGCTTTCGTACGATATCTAGAGCGAGAAACCTCCGAGGATCACCTGAAATTGACGGGACTGGATGAACTAAAGGCCAGCGCCGAACATCCAGAATCCGCTAGAAAACTTATCCACCATCAATCTTAAATCATGTCAGAAATCTTAAACATCTGTCCCGAATGTCAATCTCCATATGGATACGCCATTAGCGATACTATATGTGCTTGTCCTGATTGCGGCCATGAGTGGGATACCACCATCCTAGCAGAATCCAAGGGATTGGTCGTACTAGACTCCAATGGCAATCCACTGCAGAATGGCGACAGCGTCATCGTAATCAAAAACCTTCCGGTCAAAGGGGCTCCAAAACCCATCAAGGCAGGTACCAAAGTGAAAAATATCAGACTAACGGAGGGTGATCACAACATCGACTGCAAAATAGAAGGCTTCGGCTCCATGGCACTGAAATCCGAATTCGTCAAGAAAGCATAGTCCACCTCAAAATTAGAATAGGATAAGCATGGTATCATATGTACTAGCTGCCGACTAAACTACCGATATTATTTTACCAAAATAATGAAAAAAGCAAGTGGATTTCTACTTGCTTTTTTCATTTTGCCCTTCAACGTAGAAAAAATGTGCTTCATCAATTAGATCTTTCTGGATTTCTGGCAATCTTCTATCTTTGCAGCGGTGAATATGCTTCATGCATTTTGCCCCTTTATTATTTTAAAAATAGGAGTTTTATCAAATGTCTACCTCGGTATTACCTGTTTGCGAAGCAAGAAATAGCCTTGGTGAAAATAAAAACTAGATCATGAACCTTAAAAAAATTCTTTACTTCCTGCTTGCATTGCCATTTTTCTTTTCATCATGTGGAGAAGAAGATAGGGATTATGACCAAGAAATTCGAGATTTTATAGCCCGAAAGAATTGGACCATAGCAGAGCGTACCCCAGATGGCCTATTTGTAGTAATCGATGTTCCAGGTTCAGCAGAAAAGCCTACTTTTAGCAGTACCGTCACAGTAGATTACAGAGGCTATCTATTAGACGAATCAGTGTTTGACAGTTCTTTTGGGAAGACGCCTTTGACCATTGGATTAGGTCAAGTGATCCGTGGATGGACCATCGGTATACCCAAATTTGGTCGCGGTGGCAAGGGTAAAATCCTAATGCCTCCTTCTCTAGGCTACGGTGATCGCGGTCAGAATGGCATACCCGCCAATTCTGTTTTGATCTTCGATGTGGAGCTGATCGACTTTAGGTAGTAAAGTATTTCTCAAGCTTGCATATATGCTTATTTCTCGGGATTTTCTGCAGCACTACTTCGGAAGGAAAGCCAATTTCCTACCATTTTGGAAATGACAGCCTCCACAGTGAAGAGGCTGCTTTCTCCCGTTGGGTTATGGCATCGGAAGGAAAGCCAATTTCCTGCCATTTTGGAAATGACAGCTTCCACAGTGAAGAGGCAGCTTTCTCCCGTAGGGTCATGGCATAAGAGGTAAAGCCGATTCCCTACCATTTTGGAAGTGACAGCCTCCACAGTGAAGAGGCTGCTTTCTCGCTTCGCTCGAAATGACAGCCGCGACAGAGAAGAAGCAGCTTTCTCGCTACGCTCGAAATGACAGCTTCTTCTTTTTAAAATATGGGCGAGGGGGCTCAATCATACCAAACGTAGCAGCCCATGGAAAAAACTTTCACCCACGACAAAGCAACACTAAACTGCACACCAAAACCTAAATCATTGACGATCTAAAATGGCTCTGATCTCTTCAGAGAGTCTGGGTAGTTGTTTCACAATCTGCCATACTTCTTCTGCATCTACGCCAAAATAATCATGGGCAACGAAATTGCGAAACCCTTTTATTTTCGACCAAGGAATTTGTTTCTCATTTTCTTTAATCTCAGGACCTATTTTTACCACAGCCTCGCCAATGACGATAAAATTCATCAAAACAGCGTCAAAGGTTTTGGAGTCTTCATAGAAAGCATCTGCGGTGTTAATATCAAAAGTAAATTCTTTGATTTTCAAACAGCTATCAAGGATAGCAAACAGATTTGCAGAATCTTTCTCAGACATATATCGCAGATTCTAGGATTTGAGATTTGAAGTAAGACTTGATATATTTTTCACGGCATAGATCCACTTCTCTTTCAAATTTTTCGGATAGGATTTGCTTTATCTGTATTTTTTTTTCATACAAATTTTCAGTGTTTGGCTCAAATTCTATGATAATGTCGATATCACTCTCATGATGTGCCTCATTTCGAGCGAACGAACCAAATAATCCAATCTTTACCAAACGGAAATCCGAAAAAAACTGATGCTTTTTTTCTCTTAAAAAATCCAATATTTCCTCCCTCTGAACCATGATCTACCCCAATTGAACTAAGTCTGCCACAAACCTAACTGGAAAACGCTAATTTTATTTTATTGGTTTCATTTCTATGCAAAACCTACCTGTCCCGCTCTCCGAAGCCTATTGCTACACACCGTAATTTCTCTAACATACCTGCCATTTGGGGTATCTAGTCCTTTAAATCGAAAAGATCTGATTTCTTGTTTCGATCGAAGTGACAAACTCGACAAAGAAGAAGCAGCTTTCTCCTGTCGGGTCTTGGCATCGGAAGGAAAGCCAATTTCCTGCCATTTTAAAAATGACAGCCTCCACAGAGAAGAGGCAGCTTTCTCCCGTTGGTCATGGCATCGGAAGGATAGCCAATTCCCTGCCATTTTAAAAATGACAGCCTCCACAGAGAAGAGGCAGCTTTCTCGCTTCGCTCGAAATGACAGCTTCTTCTTTTTAAAATATGGGCGAGGGGGCGTGGCGCTCGAAAGCGCCACGCCCCCTCGCCGTTTTTTCCCTACGCGGAACGCGTCATCCCGAGCACAGCGAGGGAACTCACCCACCTACGCAGTACGCGTCATCCCGAGGCCCATCCTCCCAGAACAAAGCAGCACTCTAAAGCGAGAAAGCTCATCCTCAACCTAAAGGAACTTTAATTGTTTTTAGATTGTTAAGCCAAATAATTTCTTGTAAATAATGAACCAGATAACACTTGAATTTGAGAACAGTGAAGATATGGATTTGGTGCTCTCCGTAGCCAAAAGGCTAGATGCCCATATCATTTTTCCTAAGCGTCAAGGAAACTCAAAACTGTCAAATAAAGAACGAATCACATTATTGAAAAAACAAGCAGATGATCTGCAAGTATTGACCGACATTAAAGAAATAGAAGAAGACTTTACCCATAGTGATCTGGAACACAGATGAGAACAGTCAAAAAATGGCACATCTATTTGGCAAACCTTGATCCCACGATCGGATCAGAACAAGGCAAAACCCGTCCTGTTCTCGTCATCAGTGAGGATGACGTCAATACATATCTAAACTGCGTCAACATCATACCCATCACATCCAAAAAGGAAGATAGATTTATTTACCCAAATGAGGTACTCCTTACAGCAGGCTCTTCGGAACTCAAAAATGACTCCATAGCGCTGTGCCACCAAATCCGAACCATTGATAAAAAGCGACTAATTTCTCACTTAGGTATAGTCGAGCATAAATCCCTAAAAAAAGAAATTTTTGATGCTATCTCTTTTCAATTAGGATTTAATCTTCAAAACGAATGATTTTCAGCGTAAAATGTTAATGAAATCACCGTGATTCATTTCAAAGTAAAATCAGGTGTTGTACAACTGCCACTAGTTGGAGAAAAGGCGTTTTGTCTTTAAGCTCGAAATGCCTGCTTTGTAATTGTTGGGAAGCAGCTTTCTCCCGTTGGTCATGGCATCGGAAGGATAGCCAATTCCCTGCCATTTTAAAAATGAAAGCCTCCACAGAGAAGAGGCAGCTTTCTCGCTACGCTCGAAATGACAGCTTCTTCTTTTTAAAATATGGGCGAGGGGGCGTGGCGCTCGAAGGCGCCACGCCCCCTCGCCGTTTTTTCCCTACGCGGAACGCGTCATCCCGAGCACAGCGAGGGAACTCACCCACCTACGCAGTACACATCATCCCAAGCATCGCGAGGGAGCTAACCCACCACGCAGTACGAGCCATCCCGAGCACAGCGAGGGAACTCACCCACCACGCAGTACGCATCCTCCCGAGCAGAGCGAGGGAGCTAACCCACCAAAGCAGTACACCTCATGCCGAGCACAGCGAGGGATCTCACCCACGCAGAATGCAGCATTCCTTCTACAAACCCATCGCTTTGTAATAAATTAAATAATAGGTACTATCCATTTTTGCGAATCGACGGACCATATTGAATTGTCCGTACACATCCTGAGTCACTTCGGTGACGATGCCTTCGAAGCTGGTAAATTCTTGCTTGAAGCTACCCTCCATTTCATCAAATGGCTTGTGCATACGCCAAGTCTCTTTTTCCCACTTGAAATTTTCGTCTACCCACTCCTCCTCGCTACCACGAAACTTTTGGCCCTGGAGGGGGAATAGAATATGTTCAATCTGGTAAATAGAATCACTGTGAAAACGATCGTAAAAGCTCAGAAACTCCTCCGGCAATTCGGTATCACCGACGCCCTTCGGTTTTTCCTCAGCTACCTTTTCTTTCTGTCCACAGGAGATTAGGCTGAGCACCAGGGCAAAGACTATGAGTACACTAAATTTCGTGGACTGCGACCAGCATTGCTTCGCCCAAGTCCACTGCATACACTGAAAACTCCATTTTTTCTTTTCCATTGTCAAATATCGCTTTAAATTCTGTGTCGGTGGAAGGTAAATGATCCACCCCTACAAAAATATGTTTTCTGAAATCTACTCCTTTACGGCCATAAGCTTTGAAAATTGCCTCCTTGGCTCCCCAAAAGATGTGGCGCATCTGAAAACTGTAATCTGACGAGCCAATCATCATCAACTCCGCTTCTGAAAATACCCGAACAGCGATTCGCTCTAGCTTGTCTACATAATGCTGGATATCAATACCTACCTTCGAAGGTGCTGCCACCGCTGCTGCTAAATCCCCGGAGTGACTCATGGATATCTTCCACGATGAGCCGAGTATATAAGGTTTCCCAAATTTGTCTTTGAGACAGGCTGCACGTATTTCACGCCCCGACATGCTGTGAAGCAAATGCCGGCTTACGTACCACTCGAATAATTTTCGATCTCCGAGGCCTGTGATCTCGTTGATTTCTTCGGGATATAATTGTACTCCATCCAAAAAGAAATGCTCCGGTTCTGTGATCTTCCACACCCCGATTTCACCCGTCACTGGCCACTTTCTTGCGAAAATCTTTGGCATTTCTATTTCCTTTTGTGTTGGTCTTTTGGTGTAACTCAATTCCCAGATTTCGCTGAATCCCCAAATCAATTTCGTGGAGTCCATAAGGTAGGTAGTAGCATTACTGTCACAACCGCTTTATATCACTCACTTTTTCGAAACAGAATCCAATAATCTTCCGTAAATTTGAGACTACAAACTTAAAAGAAAAATTGAGACTTGTACTAAAAAATCAATTTCTCGGCCACCGAGGCTCCATCTACAGTCTGATGCCATGGAAACATGACACCCTTTTGTCTTCAGGTTCGGACGGCTGGATAGCCCAATGGGATATGACGACCCAAAATCCCGATGGCACACTCCTTGCTCAGACCGATGCTCAGGTATTTTGTATGGCGGTGGATCATGACCGAGACCTGCTCCTCTGTGGCACCCTTGATGGGCATCTCCTTTGGCTGGATATGGATCAAAAAATCATTCTCCGAAAATCGGCCTTCCACCAAAAACCCATTTACAGCATCCTAATTGATCGAGAATTTGTCTACACCGCCAGTGGGGACGGCTACCTCAGCAAATGGTCGCTCGATACCCAAATGCCCATCCACAGTCGGCAGCTCTGTACAGCAGGACTCCGAAGCTTGATTCCACACCCCAATGATACCGATATCTGGGTAGGTGACGCCCAAGGCATCATCCATCAAATATCCACCTCAGAACTGACTACCCTATCCACTACGCAAGCCCACCAGACCACTGTCTTCAGCATGGCGACCTCTCCTGATCAAAATCACCTCTGGTCAGGGGGCAAAGATGCACAGCTCATCAAATGGCGCATCCTGCCAGAAACACTCGAAAAAGAAATCCACATCCCCGCCCATTGGTTTACCATCAATGACCTTAGCTTTATAGACGACCAGCACCTTATCAGCGCCAGCCGCGACAAAAGGATTCGGGTTTGGAATACTGAGACTGGCCAGGTACGATGCTCCGTAGAGGCCATCACAGGAGGTCATATCCATTCTGTAAATACCCTATATTTCGATGTAAAGGGCAGGACCCTCTTCTCAGGGGGAGATGATCAGTCCATCAAAATCTGGTCACTCGAATAACCAAATAAGATCCTATCTTCAACAAATACTTTTTGTGGCAGGCTTGGTACCAAGGCTTATATTCAAGATATGACTTTTGTTAACCTACTCATTCCGAGAATTCCAGTAGGATGGAAAAAAAATCCAAAAAACTTCTAATTTTAGCCCGACAGTAGCCCATTAGGATACATTCTACAGGTTTAGAACTATGAAATTTGACAATCGGCTACCCATATTTTTTATGAATGCCATGGATTAGGCAACAAAACATCATCATAATGAAAATATTCTGTATCGGACGAAACTATGTGGATCATGCCCTCGAGCTGAATAATCCCATCCCAAAAAGCCCCATCATTTTTATGAAACCACCTACGGCCATCCTTGCAGAAGGTAAGCCTTTTTATCATCCGGAGTTCAGCAAAAATATTCACTTCGAGCTGGAATTGGTTTTGAAAATCAAGAAAAATGGTAAATCCATTCAGCCAGAATTTGCCAGCAGCTACTACGACCAAGTGGCGCTCGGCATAGACTTTACGGCTAGAGACCTACAAGATACTTGTAAGGAAAAAGGACACCCTTGGGAAATTGCCAAGGCATTCGACCACTCCGCCGTCATTGGGCCATTCTTCTCTATTGATGAGGTAAAATCAGCAGACGGAAGCATCCACTTCGAACTATTGAAGAATGGTCAGACTGTACAGAGCGGCTCGTCCGACCAGATGATTTTCGATTTCGACAGCCTGATTGTGCATATTTCCAAATACTTCACCCTTCAGCAAGGAGATTTGATATACACAGGAACCCCCGCTGGCGTGGGCAAAATCGAGATCGGTGACAAACTGGTGGGCAAGATAGCCGAGAGAGAAGGGCTTCATTGTGAAATCAAATAGACCCACTACCTCGTAAATTTCAAAATTAAATACCCTAATGGTTTTGTTTTTGGAAAATTAATTTATTTTTACCCACCGATAATAAAATTAAATGCAGAATCTACCAATGCTACCCTTTTGTCAATCAGGACGTAGCAGCAAGGTGATCAGGTATTTAGCAAAAAAGTATTTTCAATAGCCACGTAATTGCATTGCATGAACTCAAACCAAAATTCCACCATTCTTGGACATCCCACGGGACTGTTCGTCCTCTTCTTCACAGAAATGTGGGAGAGATTTTCATTCTATGGTATGAAAGCCTTGTTGATATTCTACCTTACGAAATACCATCTTTTTGCCGATACGGATGGCAATTTGCTGGTCGGTAGTTATGCAGCCCTTGTCTATGCCATGCCGGTCATAGGCGGATATTTGGCTGATAAGTACCTCGGTTTTCGAAAGGCTATACTTTTTGGGGGCATCATGCTGGTCCTCGGTCACTTGGGGATGGCCTATGAGGGTAACGCTGCGACCCAATCCATGACGGGTGAGATCGAAAGAGACAATTTTGCACTACAGTGTTTTTATATGTCACTTGCCTTTATAATTCTTGGGGTGGGATTCCTCAAAGCCAATATCTCATCCTTGGTCGGAGAGCTCTATGAAGTGGGCGATAAGCGCAGAGATAGTGGATTTACCATCTTCTATATGGGTATCAATTTGGGGTCATTTCTTGCGACCATTCTCTGTACATACTTAGGAGAGACGTATGGCTGGAGCTATGGTTTTGGAGCGGCTGGTATTGGTATGTTGCTCGGCCTTCTTACATTTATTTGGGGTACCCCGACCTTTCGAGGTAAAGGCGAACCTAAAGAACCGAGTCTGCTGACTGAGAAAAAATATTTGATTCCCAATGAATGGCTGATATATGGACTGAGCGTACTTTCTACCCTGCTGATTTGGCAAGTGGTACAGAGCCACGAGACTGTGCAGACCATGCTGATCGTAGCAGGGGCCGTTTCGTTTATTTACATCGTATATTTTATGATCGCCGAATTGGATGCTGTAGGCAGAGATCGGCTCATTGCATTGACCATTTTGATTGTATTTACCATCATTTTCTGGGCTCTTTTCGAGCAGGCTTACACCTCGCTCAATCTATTTGCGGACAGAGCACTGGATAGAAATGTCTTTGGATGGGAAGTACCCGCTGGAAATTTCCTAAGTCTCAATGCCTTGTTCATTATTCTTTTCGCCCCAGTCTTCGCATGGGTCTGGGTCAAAATGGGTAAATACAACCCCAATACCGCCGTAAAATTTGCACTCGGTATCATCTTTGTCGGACTTGGATTTGGAGCCTTGGTATTCGGTATCAACATCTCTGATATAGGGAAAGTAGGAGCTTGGTGGCTAGTATTGGCTTATTTGCTCCACACTTGGGGAGAACTTTGCCTATCACCAGTAGGACTTTCAGCAGTAACCAAGCTTTCTCCGGCAAAAATCGTCGGCTTTATGATGGGTGTTTGGTTTTTGGCGACTGCTACTTCAGAGTTTGTGGCAGGAAAACTAGCCAATTTGGCCTCGGTAGATGTCAATGCAGGTGAAGCACTCGATCTGGCCGTGGCAAAAGCGAGCTACCTATCGCTGTTCGAATATCTATTTTACGCGGGTGTAGGCTTCGGCGTGTTGCTTCTGGCATTATCACCACTCCTAAAAAAACTGATGCACGGAGTCGACAAAGAACTCAATTCCTAATCACCACAGATTGATTCATTTTACCAATTTTCAAAAATATTTGTGCTTATGAGCAACAACGATTTTTTCAAAAGTACCGTCTTGGGTCACCCGTCGGGCTTATTTGTCCTTTTCTTCACAGAAATGTGGGAGCGGTTTTCTTACTATGGGATGCGTGCCCTTTTGGTCATGTTTTTCACGGCATCCCTCATGGATGGCGGTTGGGGATGGCCTAAGGAATATGCCTACGCCATCTTTGGTACGTATACTTCATTGGTGTACCTTTCCACCGTGCTTGGTGGCTATATGGCTGACAAAAAGATAGGCTTCAGGTGGGCCGTCGTCGTAGGTGCATTGCTTATGACCCTCGGACACGCCAGCATGGCTTTGGAGACCAGTTTTTTCATATATCTGGGCTTGACCCTACTCGTATTTGGATCCGGATTTTTCAAACCCAATATGACCTCGATGATCTCCGAACTGTATAAGGATTTTCCAGAGAAAAAGGACGGGGCCTACACCATATTTTACATGGGTGTGAATGCGGGTGCCTTCTTCGGGATCTTACTTTGTGGCTACCTCGGAGAGAAGGTAGGATGGTCGTGGGGCTTCGGGCTCGCTGGAATCTTCATGCTTTTTGGATTACTTCAGTTTTGGCTGGCCCAAAATATCTTTGGGGAAGTGGGTAAAGTGCCCCTAGGAACCAAATTTGCCGCAGTAGAAGATACTTCCGGTGACAAGCTCAATCCCTTCACACCTGTGGAGCAAGTCATGGCCGGATTAGCGGCCGTATTAGGTTTGGCTTGGGCGATCAATGATCCCGTTTCTAAAATCTCTCAAGGACAATACAACCTCTTCAACTTCAGAATTGGTGATTACGAAGGAGCGACTTGGGCTATTGCCACGGCTACGATTTTATTCCTTGCCCTGGTGGCAATACGGATTCCGAAGTATTCTAAAGTCACAGGTCAGCGAATGATTGCCGTGCTTTTCTTCGCATTGATTACAGTATTCTTTTGGGCTATTTTCGAGCAATCTCCAGGTTCACTGACCATCTTTGCGAAGGATTATACCAATCGTGTATTGGAAGGAAGCGCTGGCACTATATTCAAAATAGCCAACTCCATGATGACCCTGATTCCACTAGGTATCATTACGTGGGTATTGGGCTTGCTATTCAAGCAGACTTACGGAAAATATGCTGTTTCTAATATCGTACTGAGCCTCAGCTTCGTGCTGGTGTGGATCATCGCCATCTGGATGCTATACAATGAATTCCAGCAAGATGTGACCGAAGTACCAGCTTCATGGTTTGGTGTATTGAACTCCCTCTTCATCATTGCGATGGCGCCGCTCTTCTCAAAATGGTGGGAAAGCAAGTACAACCCCAATGCAAATGGAAAATATGCCATCGGTATGGCTTTACTCGGAATCGGTATGGCCTGTGTGGCGATCGGGGCTAGCTCGATTGAAGTGGGTGCAAAAACAGCTTCGGTAAGTATGATTTGGCTTATCCTCGTATACTTCTTCCACACCATGGGCGAATTGTGTGTATCCCCAGTTGCGCTTTCATATGTGAGTAAATTGGTACCGGGAAGGATGATCGCATTTATGTTCAGTATCTGGTACATCGCTGTGGCCATTGGTATGAAACTGGCAGGTGTATTCGGTGAAAAATCTGAGCAGATCGCAGCAGAGCAGGGCATCAGCTACTTCTTCTGGATCCTGACTTTCATCGCTTTTGGATTCTCCTTATTCGCTTACTTGCTGACACCGGTGATCCGAAAATTGATGAACGGAATAAAATAACAATCTCAATCTCAACAGCCGTATAAACTTGCAAAACGGCGAAAATCCGAGCCCAGTGGTCATGGTTTTGATCATTGGGCTTTTTGTTTGAATCAAGAAAAGTCTACTCCCAAGGGATGGCTATCCATCCGAGCAGATGAACCAAAATAAAAAAAACTTAGTTTGTCTTTTTATAACCCGATACATGACAAGAGCCAAGACCCTCCAAACCATCGAACAAAACCGCCAAACTCCTCTCATGGATGGCATCAAATCCCTCAAACTCCTACCCCGATTTTTCAAAGAAATACATCAGACCAGCCCCTTTTTATTTTGGGTGAATCTCTTCGCGAGGCTTTTGTCTGCCTTCATTCCAGTAGCCAGTATCTGGGTAGCCAAAATGATCATAGACCACGTACTGCTCCTCATCGAAACCAAGGGCGAATTCGGAACTACACTCTGGATTTTGGTAGGGCTTGAATTTCTGTTTGCCATTCTCAGTGATCTGCTTGGCAGGGCAATCAGCCTGACGGACGGCCTCCTTGGGGATCTCTACTCCAATCAATCTTCCGTCCGCCTCATCCAAAAAACAGGTGAAGTAGAACTCCGCCAGCTCGAAGACCCAGACTTCTATGACAAGCTGTCCATGGCGAGAAGTCAGACGGCCGGCCGGGTATTCCTGATGTCCAATATCCTATCACAATTTCAGGATTTGATCGTAGTAAGTTCCTTGATCGGCGGTCTGATTTATTTCGAGCCATTGCTCATCATTCTGCTGATCGCCTCTGTCATTCCCGCTTTCATCAATGAGGCTAAATTCAGTTCATCGAGCTATAGTCTGGCACGAAGCTGGACTTCTGAGCGTAGGGAACTCGATTATCTACGCTACATCGGTGCCAATGACCGTACTGCCAAGGAGGTGAAACTTTTTGGTTTGGTGGATTTCATCGCTGATAGATTCGGAGAATTGTCTCACCGCTACTACCAAGCCAATCGATCACTGGCCATTCGAAAAGCCGCATGGGGATCAGTATTCAACATCATCGGGGTACTGAGCTATTATGGAGCCTACATTTTCATCCTCTACCGCACCATTGGAGGCAAGCTCTCTATTGGTGAATTAAGCTTTCTATCCAGTGCTTTCAATAGGCTTCGGTCCAATCTTCAGAATATTTTCTCTAGATTTACAAGGATCACCGAAAATGCTCTGTACTTAAGAGATTACTATGATTTTTTGGATTTAGAGACAGATACGGATGTCGAAAAATTCCCACTCAAACCACTGCCGACCACCATCCGAGAGGGCATACGCTTCGAGAATGTGAGCTTCAATTATCCTGAGTCGGATGTAGAAGTCCTAAAAGGGGTAAGTTTCTTTCTACCCTTCGGCAAAAAAATGGCGCTCGTCGGCGAAAATGGTTCAGGAAAAACGACTCTGATCAAACTCCTGCTGCGGTTTTATGAACCCACTGAAGGACGGATTACCCTGGACGGAGTCGATATCAGGTATTTTGATAAAAAAGCATACCAATCTTGGTTTGGGGTCATCTTTCAGGATTTCGAAAAGTACGAATTTACCATCGGCGAAAACATCGGCGTTGGCAATATCGCAGCATACCACGACAAGGACCGGATTGCGCAAGCCGCAGAAATGAGTCTGGCAGCCGAATTCATCACCAAATTTCCAAAACAGTATGACCAGCAGCTCGGAAAACGATTCAAAACGGGTAAGGAACTCTCCGGTGGCCAATGGCAAAAGATAGCGCTAGCACGTGCTTACGTAAAAAATGCACCCGTCATCATACTCGATGAGCCCACCTCAGCCCTCGATGCCCAAGCCGAACACGAGGCCTTCCAGCGATTCGTCACCCTCACACAAGGGAAATCTGCTGTGATCATCTCCCACCGCTTCAGTACGGTGCGAATGGCCGATTTTATAATCGTACTTGGCCAAGGTAAGATCCTCGAGGAGGGTTCCCACGAACAATTGATGGAAAAAGATGGACTTTATGCCCACCTCTTCGAACTTCAGGCAGAAGGGTATCAGTAGTGAAGCTCCCTAATTCCGAGGCAGGTAAATAAAATTAGCCCCCAAATCGCTCAGTACGAAGACGCAGATCTGCTCACTGGGATCCTTAAAATTAGCAGTAAATTCCTCCACCTTGTCACTGAAGACGATATTTTTGGTGACGAATTCCTCCAATGTAGAGGCGTGAATACTCCACTTCCCCCCATGCACCTTTGGATCGATCAATAACAGCCCCATCTCAAATTCCTGCTGATGTGCTATGAAAATGGGATAGTTGGACACATTTTCATTGATGATGACATCGGCTGCCTGCCCCATCGCTTTGACGTAGGGCTTCAGCTCCGTCTGCAATACAAGAAATCGTTCGATTTTTGCCATTTTCGTTAGTTTTTAAGGACTAGTAAAGCGACGTTTTCGATATGATGGGTGTGCGGAAACATGTCTACCGGCTGTAATTTAGTCACCACGTATAATTCACTCAGCAGGGCTAAATCCCTTGCCTGGGTAGCAGGATTGCAGCTGACATACACGATTTTTGGTGCACGAAGGCTCAGTAGCGTTTGTATCACCTGCTCATGCATACCTGCTCGCGGTGGATCTGTGACGACGACATCAGGAGCACCATGCTTTTCGATGAATTCTTTTGAAAGTATGTCTTTCACATCACCCGCATAGAATCTGGCATTCTGGATACCATTGTGTCTGGCATTTTCTTCCGCATCGATGATGGCTGGCTCCACTTCTTCGATACCGACGACCCTATTCACACGATGAGACATATAGAGGGCAATGGAGCCCAATCCCGTGTAGAGGTCATACACATTTTCATGCCCTTGGAATTCTGCAAAATCCATGACCACATCAAAGAGGGTCACCGCTTGCTTGGTATTCGTCTGAAAAAATGATTTCGGACCAATCTTGTAGGTCACACGACCTAATTGCTCTTGTATATAAGGCATGCCCTTGTATAAAAGGATATCTTGGTCCAGAATGGTATCATTTAACTTCTTATTGACCACATACTGGAGGGAAGTAATCTGTGGGAAACGCTCCGCAAGAGCATCCATCAGAGATTTGATGCGGGATTGGTCATTTTTGGCAAAAACCACGATCAGCATCCACTCCCCGAGGGTCGTATTCCGGACTACCATATTGCGCATTAGTCCTTCGTGGGTTTTCACATTATAGTAGGTGTACCCATGCTCCAATGTAAAATCTCTGACGAAATTTCGTATTTCATTGCTCAGATCCTCCTGAAGAAAGCATTGACGAACATCTACAATCTTATCAAAAGAGCCCGGTCTGTGAAATCCGAGTCCCGGAGAACTCACAATCTCTGCGCCACTTTCTGCCTCAGCGAGGGTGATCCATCGTTTATCAGAGAAGGAATACTCCAATTTATTGCGGTAGCCATAGATAGGATCAGCCTGCAGGAGTGGTCGCACCTCAGTTTGAATCTTACCGATTCGAGTCATGGCATCCACTACAGTTTGGTACTTATACTTGGCTTGAGCCTGATAGTCTAGGTGCTGCCATTTACAACCGCCACAATCCCAAAAGTGGGCACATTTCGGCTCAATTCTAGCATCCGAATATTTATTGAATTGCTTTACGACACCATGGGCTACACTCTTTTTCTTTCGGAGCACGAGCACATCCACCACATCACCTGGCACGGCACCATCTACAAATACCACCTCTCCTGATGCAGTTCTGCCCACAGCCATGCCTTTATCCGCGATGCCTGTTATCTCTACATGTGCCAATATTTTCTTCTTCCTCACCCTGTTCTTTGATTTTAAGCCTACAAAGGTACAGAAAGCTTGGGAAACCAAGGCCGAAAATGTCAGAGTCAAAGGCCTTGGAAATACATCAACCTAGTAAAACCGCGTATTTCTTTTGGCTGGGCAAGCTTAGAATCGGTCTTCAAAAATCAAAAGCTTTCGTTAAAAAATAATTCGAATATGTATACCTTTGCGATCCGATCGTTTTTAGATTGGGATTCCTTTATTGGTCAACGTATTAATAAGCATTTACACCAAAATATATGAAGTCGAAAATCTTTTTTTCTCTTGCCTTTTTCTTTGTTTGCAATCTTATTTCTGCGCAAAACGCGGCAGTGGGTATCTGGAAAAACCTCGACGACGAAGATGGTAAAGAGAAATCCCACATCCAAATCACAGAACTAAACGGCGTCCTTACTGCTAAAGTGATCAAACTCCTACCCGCTGCCACCCTAAGGACCTGTGCAAAGTGCAAAGGAGATCAAAAAAATAAGCCCATCGAGGGAATGAACATCGTATGGGGTATGAAGCCAGAAGGGAAAAATAAATGGACCGGTGGAGAAATACTAAATCCCAAAAATGGAAAAGTGTACAGCTGCAATATGGAGCTAGAGGATAAAAATACACTGAAAGTAAGAGGATACCTCGGCATGCCGACCATCGGTAAGACACAAGTGTGGTACCGTGTAAATTAATACCCTGAATCACAATAAATTCAAATCATCCATGGTTATAGATTCAGAAATTATTTCCAAACAAATGAATCTAATCGATCGCCGATGAAGCAAATGTACACCGACCTCCAACTACTCTCATTCATCTATCAAGAATCTGATCTTTTCGAGACCCTCGAAATAGAACATGCATTGGAAGAAAATCCAATCCTCCGTGACCAATATGAAGATCTCGTAGATGAACTCTCTTACTTAGATGAAATCACAAGTGCTACGCTGAGCCCAAGTAATGCGGTGGTATCAAGGATCAAACTCTACAGCCAGCTCGTACCGAATTAGAGAATAAATTAGTTTAATCTTATTTGTTTATTCTTGATTCGAAGTTCCTCGTTCTGCCCTGTTTGCTTTGATATACCATCGAACGAAGAGGACTCAACATATTCGTAAAGAATAAAGTGCTTGAATTCTGAAGAATCAATAGATAATGATTTTTATAATCCGAACTCCCCGTAAAGTAGTGGTTTCGGAAACGAGTCATTATAGGATAGGATCATACAATTTTGACCCAAGCTTTTCTTTTCTCAGTATCTAGGAGATAGATCGTACTTGATTACTTCTGTGCACCCCTGTACAATATAAATGCAATCCCACTAAAAATAAGGTTCGGAATCCATACGCCGATTACGGGATGTAAATCCAGATTGGCCGCCATGGTCACGGTAAATTTAGAGATAATGACGAAAATAGCTCCAATAATCACCCCCGCTGCAAGATGAAATCCCAATCCTCCCCTCACCTTACGTGAAGCAACACATACACCTATGATCGTCAAAATCAGAATAGTGAAGGGATCTGCGGTACGTCGATAAAGCTCGATGTAGAAGGACTTCGCCGTACCTATGCCACGTGCCTGCTCCGCTGCGATATAAGCCCTAAGATCGCCTGTAGTCATGATGTCCATCTGGCGAGTATAGCGTACGAAGTCAGAGGGATGAAATGGAAAAGTGGTGTCTTTTTTTTCGAATTTGTGCAATTGAAGGGTTTCTACATCACCCCGAAAACTACGGTATTCATAGTCGTCCATCTGCCATTTATTGGGCTCTCCCACAAATTTGAGACCGTTGGACTTAATGATTCCGACCAGTCTTCCTTCTTCGAATCGCTCCAATCGGAAATTACGAGCCGAGCTATCGCGATCACTGTATATCCTGAAAAATACCTTCTCATTCGGTCCAATGAAGAAGTGAATGTCCGATGAAAGTGCTCTTTTGTTGTTTTTGCGAATGAATTCGCTCTCGAATTCATTTTTATGCTTTGAACTGATAGGGATGATGTAATTATTGCCAATCCAAAGTAAGGAAGATAGAAAAAGTCCTGCAATGATGTACGGAACCAAAAAACGTTCGTAGCTGACCCCAGAAGCAAGTATGGATATAACTTCAGAATTCCGAGCTAATCTGCTTGTAAAAAAAATAACGGCCAATAGTGCAAACAAGGGCCAAAGTAGTCCATTGATCCATGGCAAAAAATGGACGTAGTAATCTTTCAAGATACGGCCGAAACTTAGACCAGAATTAAGAAATCTATCTACCTGCTCGAAATAATTGATGGTGACGGCAATAAGGCTGATGAGCATCATCGTGAAAAAGAAAGTCGATAGATACTGCTGAATGATATAAAAATCTAATCGCTTTAATCTCATGATGCTTTGAAAAAGGGGCAAGTTATATTAAATATCTTGCCCCATTTTTTTTAGTTGACGAAGACTTTGGTAGATTGGGCCTTTCCTCCTTGATTGGTGGAGATGATGTACATTCCCGTATTTAGTTCTGCAGTCTGAGCCCTAAGGGTCTGTTCGTCTACTCGTACGAAAGTAGAGGTGATGGTACGACCATCTATATCGAGCAGTTTCGTATTTTCCAATTGCAGCGATTTGGTAGATTTTACGAAAATCTGATTGCCTTGAGCATAGGCAAAAAACTTGGCATCACCTAAGTCAGCTGTGCTGGTACTGAATTCTTCTACTTCGACCACTGTAGCATTTACAAAGGCAAATCTATTCGCTAATCTGGCCCAAATGACTGCCACGACTTTATTGTCTGCAAGGTTGGCTGAGTGCAGGGTGAAGTCATTTAGGATAATTTTATTTTCTATACCCGTACCGGCAGCCCCTCCATTGTCACTGATTTTGATCCCAAAAGGCATATCGAAGAGATTTCGATCGAGGACATTGTTGTGTACCGCATTATCTCCTCTACCGGCTTGGGAGGATACTAGATTGTCCCTCATGGTGTAAAGACCTAGGTAGAATTCACCACCTTCTAGGGTTTCCAGAAATTCAGCTTTGTAGGTTACCTCTAGCCGATTGCCTAGGGCTTCTGCCTTCAGACCTGCGCCAATAACTGCAGGAAATGTCTGTAAGTCTTCCACCAACTGTTTGATTTCTGCTCTTTTTGCTGTGGCATTACCTGAAGTTACACCCATTTCATCTTCATTGACATAAAAGAGTGGCTGTCCAGGTCCGCCCCAATTATTGGAGATCTGGGTGATGAATGGTTTTGATAGACCTCCGCTGTAGTGCACCGCCCAAGTCAGATTAGGGCCTGATTGTGCATCTTCGTAAAGGTTTTTGAACATCGTCCATCCATATCCTCCACAGATACTGCACCAATCCGCCGTCTTTTTACTAACCATGGCCCACTGACGAGTATCCACAGTCTGAGAATGAAGCGATCCAGCTAGAAATAGAGCAGTCAGGCAGACAAATAATTTACTTTTCATATCAAAAATATTGTGTTTAAAAAATTTTTAGAAGCTGTTGTGGTTTTCTTTGTAGATCACGGCGGTGACCACTTTACCGACTACCTCTAGGGTACGTTTGTCGATGATCTCGAGATTATCCTCGTGGGTATGGTGGTAATGTCCAAACCCGTGATCTGTTTGTAACGGACGATTAATAATATCGATCATTGGTATTCGAGCGTTGACATTTACATAATAGTGATCATCCATGATTTCACCCGTCGGAGACTCGATGAAATAATCTGTGTATCCCATATTCCGTGCGAGTGTCCAAACCTTTTTCATTAGATCTGGGGCAAACCGCATTGAAACTTGTTCAAAACCGAATTTTGCATTTTTCGCTCCAACCATATCGAGTAGAATTCCGTATTTGGCTGTGTAGGGCTTGATGTGGAAATTGGAAGACCAATATTTCGAGCCTAGACACCAGCCATCTTGGTCTCCACCTTGGTCTTCTGCATCAAAAAATATGATATCTACGCCGAGATCTATGGGATTTTCCTTCAGAATGCGAGCGATTTCTAATGCAACTGCTACCCCACTAGCGCCGTCATCGGCACCCATGATTGGATCTTTTTTTCGCGTAGGATCTGGATCTTTTTCTGCTATAAGCCTACTATCCCAATGAGCAGCAATGATGATCCTTTTTTTCGCTTGGGGATTGATGGCTCCGATCACATTATAGGCTTGCACATCCTTTTTGGTGAGAAAGCTTACCTTAAAAGGCTGCTCATATACAGTGGCGCCATAAGACTCAAGCTTGGCCTTGAGCCAATCTTTGCAGGCTACATGCTCAGGTGTCCCAGGTACACGAAATCCAAACGATAATTGGTTCTCTAGAAAAACATAAGCCGAATCCCCTTCAAACTTAGGAATTACCAATTGTGCACTAATCGTAGGTTGCTGCGGAGTGACCTGCTTAGGCTCCTCTTTGCAAGATCCCAATGAGAGTGTGGCAAATAATGCTAGCATCCACAAATGACCTAAACTTAATTTCGATCGGCACATGCCAATGCATGAAGATTTTGTGAAGTGTCTTGTGGTGGGCCGAAGCGATGTTATTCCTTTATCCATGTGGTACCTTCTTTACTGTCTTTAAGCTGAATATTTAGGTTCTGTAGGGAGTCTCTAATCTTATCTGAGGTGCTCCAATCCTTATTCTGACGAGCCAATTGTCTGAGCTCGATGATGAGTTGCATGAGGCCATCCACAGTGCCTTGATCCTGTGCCCCCCCTTGAGCATCCACTAAACCAAAGATATCAAAAATAAAAGCTTGGAATCCAGACTTCAATATTGACAATACCTCCCCAGATACCTCTTTGATATCAAGATGACCATCTTTGAGGGCATTGATTTTAGTGACCAGCTCGAATAACTTGGCCATTGCTTTTGGTGTAGAGAAGTCATCATCCATTTCGAGATAAGCTTCCTCCATTGTACTGCGCAGTTCTTGATCTAATTTCCCAGCTTGGGCAGAGGATTGGAGTTGCAGCAGGGTCTTGTACCCTTCTAGGAGTCGTCGATAGCCTTTTTCAGCAGCTTGGAGCGCCTCATCTGTAAGATCTAGTGTAGATCGGTAATGGGACTGTAGCATGAAAAACTTGACCACCATCGGGTCGTAGCCTTTGGAAACATGAATACTATCACCGGAGAACAATTCGTAAGGACTGATGGTATTGCCATCGCTTTTGGACATTTTTCGTCCGTTCATCAATAGCATATTGGTGTGCAACCAATAATTTGAAGGGTGGTGTCCACAAGTCCCAATATTTTGGGCGATTTCATTTTCGTGGTGTGGAAATTTCAGGTCATTTCCTCCACCGTGGATATCAAAAGTTTCTCCTAAGTACTTGGTGCTCATGGCAGAACACTCTAAGTGCCAACCAGGAAATCCGACAGACCATGGAGAGTTCCACTTCATGATATGTTCTGGAGATGCTTTCATCCAGATTGCAAAATCAGAGGGGTGTCTCTTTTCATCTTGGTTTTTCAGATTATCCCGGGATTCGGAGATGAGCTCTTCGATGACCCTACCAGAGAGCTTACCGTATTCACCCGTTTTATTGGCAAATGCAATGGTATCGAAGTACACACTTCCATTTTCTACGTATGCAAAACCATTGTCCAATATTTTTTGGACCATTTCTATTTGCTCCACTATGTGACCGGTAGCCCTAGGCTCGATACTTGGCTCCTTGGTATTGAAGACACGCATCATGGCATGGAAGCTATTGGAGTATTTCTGTACGACCTCCATGGGCTCTATCTTTTCCAGACGTGCACCTTTGAGGATTCGGTCTTCTCCATCATCCAAAAGGTGACCGACATCGGTGATGTTTCTTACGTACCGGACTCTATACCCTAAGTGTAGAAAATATCTATAGATGACATCAAAACTTACAAAGGTCCGACAGTTTCCCAAGTGTACATCATTATACACCGTGGGCCCACAGACATACATACCGATGTAGCCCTCTTGTTGTGGCTTGAATACTTCTTTTTCTCGCGTCAGACTGTTGTATAGTTGTAAAGTTCTCAATTTTTACTTTTGTTATTTGATTTTTTGGAATAACTGTTTCTCGGGCAAATGCAATGTGAATAAGACCGAACTTAGAATCTAAATCCAATAGAGACCTGAAGACCAAACTGATGATCATAATCATTGGTCTGTATGAGTGTATTATCAGAGTTAAATCCTTGGTAGGAAAAATCCATCCTGTTATTGGTAATGTCAGTAATGCCATACTCCACTCGAACTCCAGTGTAGAATCCTTTATTGAAATAATAATTTAGACCAAAAACGGTGGAAAGGTCAAAAAACTTAAATCTGTTTCCTCTCTTTTCTGTATTTTGATAATATGCTCCTGCCAATCTCGGTAAGTCGAAGCGGGATCCATTCACGAAAATAGCCACAGGTCTACCTTGAAAAGCTCCTTGTCTTGCTGCATCAGAGTAATATCTGTAGTCAAGAGACTGACGGAAGACATTTTCAGGATTGTCTGTTGATTCGAAGCGAAGGGTACCCTGGGCGGTAGGATTTACAAGAAAATTTGGGCTCAGACCTGCTACAATCTCCCATTTTTTCGAAAGCATGTAGTTGGCTGTGATGGGCAAACATACATATGCATTGGATATATTGAGTGATATGGTAGATCTACCTTTCTCGTAAATGGTCCCCGTAGGATGGTGGATGACATAGAAGCCAGGCCCATCATAACTCGTTTTGCTTCCGTTTTGTGTGTAGAGCAGTTCTGCTCGTATCAAAAAATCATTGGTAAACTTATAGCCATAACCCACCCCGAAGTGAATACCGGTACTATAATCAAAGACTTCCCCTGGCTCTGTAGGCCCAGAAAACTTATAGAAATTGAGACCAGCTCGAATGGCTATACTCTGTGCTACCGATGTTTGACCGGCCAGTAACATCAGAAAAAACGAAAGTATGATGATTTTTTGCATTCTTAATTTTTTTTTGGATAAGCTTATCTAGCTGCCCCAAGGAAGTCATAACGCTGAAAACGTCTTCTATGATACGTGTCAACCAGCCTTTTTGTGACAAAAACTCCCTTTGAGCATTCGAACCGCGCCTGCAAAAGTACGAATAAAAATGGTCTTCAATAAACTGTCCATTTCCTTTATCCGAACTTATACCTCTACCTACATAGTTTAAAATCAGATCCTCTGATTGTTAGTTGGATATTTTTCAATCAATACTTTTGCCAAAAATTATGGTGACGCCAAAAATTAACAGGATGTTACACAATCAAAAAATAATTATCCATCATCCAAAGATTGAAAAAATAGATCATATCTTTACACGAAAGTATATGTCATATGCAACGAGTGGTTTTGGTATATCGAATTTTTGAAGACGATGAGTCGACCCGTGGGATATTCCAAAAGCTTGAGGACCAAACAGAAGCATTCGAACGATTGGGATTCGAGGTAGATCGTTTTTACCTGAGTGGCCAAGGGCTCATGAGAAATGGTATGCTCGTAGATTCAATCCATTTTGACCAGCGCTCGAAATCTGTGGTACTGGGTATGCAGTTTTACAAAATCCTCCTTCCACACCTCTTGGCATTGCGCCCGAAATACGTGTATCTCCGCTATACACCGAGCTCCGCAGGATTACAAGGATTCCTTCAGAAAATCAAAAATCATGATGCTACCACAAAAATAATATTGGAGTTTGCCACCTTTCCTTTTTTAGCTGAATACAAATTTGGTCTCAAAAAAATGTGGGTTTGGTGGCTTAGTAATGGGCTACCACAGCTGTCTAGACTGGTAGACCTCAGCATCTATTTTGGTACGGATGATCCTTCTTCTTTGGGATTCAAGTCTATGAAGCTCAGCAATGGGATCCGCATCCTTCCAAAAGCTTTGCGTGTGCACGACCCCAAAAAAATACGGCTTTTGGCCATCGGAAGCCTCTACGATTGGTATGGCTTGGACCGCTTGCTGTATGGGATGATCGCCTACTATTCGCAAGAGCATCGTCCATATCAGATCACGTTAAAGATTATTGGAGAAGGACCACACCTTGCCACTCTCCAAAAAATCTGTACTCACCCAGCCATTACTTCCAAGGTGTTTTTCGTACCATCCCTCTATGGTACAGACCTCGATCCATACCTCGAGCAGGCAGACCTCGGCGTCGGTGTATTGGCCGCCTACAAAAAAAACCTCAAAGACACTACCGCTCTCAAACACCGCCATTATTGTATGCGTGGAATACCATTTTTCTATGCAGGCGGCGACGAAGACTTCGACCAAAAATCTTTCGTCAAATCTTTTCCTTCTGACGCCAGTCAAATCAATATCTCTGAAATTATTGATTTTTATACTTCGATTGATTTTGCGACAACACCAGAAAAAATGCACAGATATGCGATCCAAAACCTCACTTGGACACCAAAATTTGATGCAGTATTAGAAAGATTACAACGGCTAGAGGATGAGGAAGAGTGATCATAACACATTTTTCCTCCAAAATATGAGGGCGAATGCAATTTATTTTTTTCCATCCGCAGGTCTTCTGAATTAACCCCCTAATACTAATCGATACCCAAATGCCGCAACATTGCCTCTAGTCCAAGCCGATAACCTTGAATACCTTGGCCCACAATCTCCATCAGAGCGTGATCACGAATGTAACTATGCTGGCGGAATGTCTCTCGCTCGTAGATATTGCTGATGTGTATCTCAATCACAGGACTGGAGATCGCACGGACTGCATCACCCAGCGCAATGGATGTGTGGGTATAACCACCCGCATTGAGCAGAATTCCTTGCGCAGTAAAACCGTATTGATGCAGGCTATCTATGAGGTCCCCTTCGTGATTGGACTGGTAGTAAGGAATAAGGATTTGCGGATAGTCGTCCCTCAGTGATTCGATGAAAGCCTCCATATCCTGTGTACCATAAATTTCTGGCTCACGTTTACCGATGAGATTCAGGTTGGGTCCGTTGATGATGGGGATGATCGCCTTCATATCAATTCACTACTTCTGACATAAACTTTATCCGAGCCAAGCAGACCTCCTCAAAGGTGATGTCCTCATCCTTCAAGGTCCGGAGCGCTAGATCGATGTTGGCAGATTCCGCCTCATGAAAGTACTCGTACACCTCTTCACAGATCTCCTCATCTAGGGTGTCCTTGAGGTAGTAAGAGATATTCAATTTCGTACCGCTATCCACGATGTTGTTAAGCTCATAAAGCAATTCATCCATGGTGAGCCCTACACTTCGACCTATATCTTCGAGCGGTAGTTTTCTGTCAATGGCTTGAATGATGGTGACTTTATCTTTGCTTTTATTCGCTACCTGTCGGATCACGATATCCATTGGTCTTTCGATGTCATTTTCCTCCACGTAGCGTTTGATGAGGTCTATGAATGGTCGACCAAATTTCTGTGCTTTGCTGGAGTTGACACCCGAGATATTAAGCATATCTTCCATGGATATGGGATAGTAAGTCGCCATATCCTGTAGAGTTGGCTCTTGGAAGATGATCCACGGTTGAAGATTATGTTTTTTGCCCTCCTTTTTTCGTAAATCAAGCAGCATACCTAGCAACAATTCGTCTAGCACTGCGGTGGTACCATTTTCGGAGATATGTGCTTCATCACCTTCTGCATCAGAGAAATCCCGGTTGATGGGGATCAGGATCGAAGTTGGTTTTTTGATAAACTTCTTTCCCTCCTCTGAGACCTTCATAATACCGTACTGTTCTATTTCTTTAAGGATCAGACTGTTCAGTATCCCGTGCCTAAAGATCGAGTGCCAATATAGGTCTGGCTTGTCCGCTCCCGCTCCGAAAAGCGGCATTTTATCAAATTTGAAGTCCTTCATTTCTTTGGTAGATTTGCCTGTGATGAATTCCACCAATGTCTTGACCGTATAGTTTTCGCTGAGTGCGAGAATGACCTCCAGTGCGAGTTTCATATCCTCTTTGACTTCTACCTTTTCCTTCGGATGACGGCAGTTGTCACACATTTTTTTACATTTGGATTCGTCATAGCCCTCTCCGAAGTAGTGGAGCAGGAATCTTCTCCTACACACACTCGTTTCGACATAGGCGATGATTTCCTCCATAAGCTGGGCTCCGAGCTCGCGTTCGGACACGGGCTTATCCCTAAGAAATTTCTCTAGTTTCAATATGTCTTTATAGGAGTAAAATGCCAAACATGCCCCCTGAAGACCATCTCTTCCACCACGACCAGTCTCTTGGTAGTAGTTTTCTATACTTTTTGGGATATCATAATGGATCACGAATCGTACATCGGGTTTGTCAATACCCATTCCAAATGCAATGGTAGCTACGATCACTTCTACATCCTCCATCAGGAAGTCGTCCTGTACTTTAGTTCGCACTTTCGCATCTAGGCCTGCATGGTATGGTGCGGCTTTGATACCATTGACTTGTAGCACTTTGGCGAGGTCTTCTGTGGTTTTCCGAGCCTGTACGTAGATGATACCCGACTTTCCTGGCTGCTGTTTGATAAATTGGACAATTTCCTTGATCGTCTGGTCTTTATTGATTTTGGGCCTGATTTCGTAGTAAAGGTTATCCCTATTGAAGGATGACACGAAAGTGTTTACATTCTTCATATTTAGGTTCTTGACGATGTCCGTCTGCACCTTTGGGGTAGCCGTAGCCGTCAATGCTACCAAGGGAATATCTTCATTGATAGCAGAGATCATGGTACGAATCCGTCTGTACTCCGGTCTAAAATCATGCCCCCACTCCGAAATACAGTGAGCTTCATCCACAGCTACGAAAGAGACATCTGCATTTTTGAAAAATTCAATGTTTTCATCTTTCGTCAATGTTTCGGGTGCAATGAAGAGCATCTTGGTTTTACCGGAGGTGATGTCTGCCTTCACTTCTTTCATCTGGGATTTATTGAGCGAAGAGTTGAGGAAGGCAGCGATGTTTTCGTTTTGGCTGTATGCACGTATAGAATCTACCTGATTTTTCATGAGAGCGATCAAGGGAGAGATGATGAGTGCGGTCCCAGGGAGCAACATAGCAGGAAGCTGATAACAGAGCGACTTCCCTCCACCCGTAGGCATGATGACAAAGGTATCCTTTCCATCCATCACACTTTTGATAATGTCCAGCTGATTGGACTTAAATGCGTCAAACCCAAAATACTTCTTTAAAGCCTGCTGTAAATTAACTTCGTTCGTTTCCATGATCATTTACTCAAATATTCATTTTAACTGACTCATCCTTAAGTCTTGTACTCATTCATCTTTGAAATGGAAGGGGATCTTGCGTAAGCCCGATCTACCGCAGGCTCCAAATAAAACAAGCTCATCAAACTCCAAAGACAAAATCAGGTACAACCGACCAAAAAATGATCAACCAAATTTTATAAGCTAAAGATATGATGTTTTTAGATTTCCAAGCATCTCCGCCCAAAAATATTTGAAAAAAATTACATTTCTCTTCAGAACCACTCATTTCTAGGTATGGGCGAAAGTCATGTGTATTTTGGCAATTTACTACGAATGATGGTCTCTAATTACTGAAGAAATGGACTACTCGATAATACGCAACTTCTACACGCTATTTATTGTAACAAAACAGTCTACAGCTATGGAAGTATAAATCAAATGTGCTTTTCCTATCTTTGTGCCGTGGATAAACCACTTTTTGATTTTTTCACCCTGGCCACCCTCAGGATATCAGGACATTGGCAGTATTTCAAATTTCTGTAGAAAAGAAAAAACCACCTCTAACTCAAAGCAGCAACCCATGAAAATTGACCACCAACAAATCAAAGATCAGATACAAAGTGTCATCAGAATCGAGTATGATGCCCTCAAATCTCTGTATGATTCGATTGATGATACGGTGGCATTTGCCATAGAAATCTTAGCTCAAGTACGAGGAAAAGTCGTGGTTACCGGCATTGGCAAAAGTGCCATCATCGCCCAGAAAATGGCCGCTACTTTTAACTCCACTGGTACGCCTTCCGTATTTTTGCACGCTGCAGACGCCTTACATGGGGATCTTGGCATCATCAGAGAAGAAGATGCAGTGATTTGTATATCCAAAAGCGGCAATTCTCCCGAAATAAAAAACCTCATACCCCATATCAAATCCTTCGGGGTACCGATCATTGGCTTTGTCAGTCAGGAAGGGTCTTACCTGCACCAAGAGGCAGATTATCCGTGCTTGATTCCCATCAGCCGAGAGGCTGACCCTAATAATCTGGCACCTACTGCGAGCACCACGAGCCAACTTGTACTGGGTGATGCCTTGGCCATCGTACTTCAGCAAATGAGAGGCTTCACGGCGGCAGACTTTGCAGTTTTTCACCCAGGCGGTCACTTGGGTAAATCTATCCTTAGTAAGGTGTCTGCTTATGTCAAAGCGGATCGTACCCCCATCGTCTCCAGTCATGACAAGATCCAGCAGGTGATCATTCAGATCAGTACCGGAAGACTGGGCGCTACTGCTGTCGCAAATGAAAAGGGAGAAATCATAGGCATCATCACGGATGGAGACCTACGCCGCATGCTGGCCAAATACCAAGACTTTCATCATCTAAGTGCCATGGACATCGCCACTCTAAATCCTCGAATCATCGCACCTGATCTGATGGCATTGGATGCCTTTCAGATCATGAAGGAGTACAGCATAACACAATTACTCGTGGTGCATCAAGATAAATATCTGGGTATGATCCATATTCACGATCTTATACAAGCTGGGTTTGGGATTTAAAAAAGTGACAACCTAAAACCACAAGGGCGTCTCATCCCCATATTCACCATGATAGTTGATGGTGATTTCTTCGCCGGCATTAATCTTGCGGATGGCTACGATATCGATGGTATCATTTTCAAAATCTAGGATAAAATCTGCATTAGCATGAATGGCATGATTGTACAAAGAACCAAAGCCCAATGCAATGGCGCAGGCATCCATTTCCTCTCCCCACACGAAATAATAGTCATGCAGAGTGGTCTTATGGATAATGGGAAGTTCAATTTTTGGAATTTTTATGACTGGACAAACCTCGATCACCTCATCAATCTCAATATCCACCGCCGTAAATACACCCCGGCCCTTGTGGATTGTTTCCATCACATACAATCCTGGTCTCTGATTCATGGGCTTACATTTTTTTGATAAGATAGACGCCAGTAAGAATTAAGGCCAATCCGATCAGGTGGTAAAACAAGATGGCCTCCCCATCTACAAACCCCCACGCTAAGGCCATCACGGGCATCAGGTATGCTACGGTACTCCCGAATACAGCACTCGTACGCTGTACCAAACCATAAAATAAGATACTAGCCGTCACTGTTCCCAATAGGGATAGTATCAAAATGGCTCCCAAAGATTTCCACGCTTCTGGACGCTCCAGCACTGCTGGGATGGTCCCTTGACTCAAAAGATAGATCATTGCAGGTGGTCCGATCATAAAAAAAGAAGCCGCACTGATGACCAAAGGCCCTGTACCTTTAAGTTTGTGCTCCACTGTATTGACACTCAAACCATAACAAAAGGTACCAAATACGATCATCATGACCGCAGCCAAATCACCACCGAATCCTGCCTTCTTGTCCATGACCACCAATAATGCCGCTCCCAAAAATCCAACTAATACTCCTATGCTCTTCAACAAACGAAATGAATCATTGAATATCAAGATCCCAAGAATAAAGGTGAAAATGGGTGTCAGACTATTCAAAAGTCCAGCCATCGAAGAACTAACTTGCTGCTGGGCAAATGCATATAGAAATGCCGGAATACCACTACCTGCCAATCCCACGACCAAAAACAATGGCCATTTGCTCAAATCCACCTTTTTGAAATTTAGCAGCAGTATGGGTAAAAAGGCGAGCGAAGAAATACTAATCCGCATACAAGCTAACTCCACAGGGTGTAACACGACCAATGCCTTTTTGATCAGAATAAACGAGCTCCCCCACACTAGACTCAGTAGGAGCAATAAAATCCAGGCTTTTCTATCTACAGCAATGGCTTGACTCAATTAAAAAAGAATTTGGTGTGAAACATCATCTACCTAAATAAGTTTTGCAACCGAACTTAATTTAGGGCTGCAAAAGTACAATTATTTGTTTATTTGGGCTCTGACGACCAGTGAAATCTTCTCCAAGAATCCTTTTAAGTCTGTTCGTACCACAAGGTCAGAAGCTGTTCGATATGTGTTCTTACCGGAGCTGTGGATCCAGCGATATTATTGCAGAAGATGGTAAAGCTGAGGAGGTTTCCCTTCTTATTGCGCAGATATCCCGAATAACACAGCACCCCTGAAATAGATCCACTTTTGATCCACACCTTCCCTTTGGTGGGACCAGATCGCATCATTTTTTTGACGGTACCATCTACCCCCGCCCTCGGAAAAATCCCTAAAATAGCTTCTTCTCCGTACTTCTGAACGAGTAGAGATTGATAACTAGCCAAAAGCCGCGGACTCAGCCTATTAAGTTTTGATAAGCCCGAACCATCCACCACCTTTAAGTCTAGATCCTTTAGCCCGTGTTTGGCAAGGATCTTTTCTATCTGTGCCACGCCGGCTGTCCGTGATTTTGGAATCTCAGGTGCCAGGGTTTTGAGAAAGCCCTCGCAGTACAGATTTATGCTGTGGCTTAAAGCTTTAAAAACCAACGTATCGAGAGGAGGTGACTTCCAAGTCTTCAAGAGGCCACTCATTTCGGTAAGCTCAATACTATTTCCAATCATGGGTATGCCCATCGACTCCATTCGAGTACTGAGCTGCTGTACAAAAAATCGTGCAGGATTGGGCAGTGCACCTTTAATGGTGAAGCTTTCATGACCCTTGGGCAATGTACCAGTGATCCGCATCGCCAATCTATCAGGGCCACCTTCTATATAGGCCTGATCACCAGAACCTTCTCCTGCGATCACCACTTCGCTCTCCCACGAAAGCCCTGACAAAGGCTGTATACTTCCTAAAAATTTAGCTTTTTCACCAAGTTTTCCTCGTGTATCAAATTCGAGCGTGTACGAATTATCTTGCACATTGAAATCATAAATGCCTGCCGCGTAATAATTGCCAATATCCTTGGCATTCCAGCTCGGACCTAAGTATGCATCATCAAACCCCACACCTTGAAAAAGCACTGTGCCCTCCACACATCGAATACCCGCACGTAGGGCTGCATCCACCAAGCCATTGATCAATCTGTCCAAATTCCGATCAGATCGACCCCACTCCGAGGCCAAACTTGGATCACCACTAGAAAGCACCAAAAGATGCCCATCCAATGTGCCATCTGGAAGTATTTGGCCCGTGTATCCTATTTTTGTCTCATAGACGTAGTCGCCACCAAATTGTTCCCAAAGTGCCAAACTTGTTAAAACTTTTAGGGTGGAAGCAGGCGTAAAGAGTCCATCTGATTTATGGATGGAGATCGGAGTATTCTGAGCAATATCATGCAGCTGATAGCCTACGGACACCCCACTTAGTACGGGGGATTGGAGCCATGCTTTTTCTTTTTGGGGAAGTCCTCCTAGCTGTGCTAATCCCATGGACAGACTGCCAAAAAATAAAACCAGAAAACTAAAAACCGCCCTTCTCATGATACATGCCAATATGAAAAAGCGGATCGCCAATATTGACGACCGAAGCATTATTGTGTCCAATGATATATCCAGAAGATTCGCAGAGTACATAATTGACCTTTGTACCGAATGGATCTTTGATATGACCTAGTTTTTCACCTTTTTCGACGTAGGCACCCGATACTTTGTAGGACCAAAAAAGGCCTGGGTTTTTAGCTCTGTGCCACGTAGACCGCTCGATCAGGAGGTCTTTTCGATGTAGTTGGTCCGCCTTCATATCCAGCATACCCAAAGCTCTGAGGACATTGCATACACCACGGTAGGCTACCTGAATCACGAATGGATCAATCCGCTGCGCCTCCCCACCTTCAAATACAATGGCGGGAATACCTAAGTCATGCGCTGCTTTTCGGAAAGATGCTGGAATGAGTGCCTTTTCGATCCGAAATGGAGCACCAAAAGCCAGTCCCATTTGTTTGGCGATTGGGTCTGTCTTCAGGTACCTAACTTGGGGATAGTTATACCGACTAGCTCCGCCTGTATGGAAATCCATAGCTACATCTACATAAGGCAGTATCTTTTTTGTCAAAGTCCGTGCTACCCTACTCGCAAGAGATCCTGTACTGCTGCCTGGAAAACTCCGATTTACATCCTTGCCTTCAGTCACATCTCTGCGGAAAGTAATGAATCCGAATACATTGAGCAAGGGAACTGCTATGATGGTTCCACTTGTAAAATTCCACCCATCTTTCTCTTCGATGACCTTGCCCACGATTTCTACACCATTCAGCTCATCTCCATGGATACCGCCCAAAAGTAAAACTACAGGACCCGGATTCCGATGTCGAATGACATGCGCTAATACCGTCATTTGATTATCAGATGGTATACGGCCCACGATGATTTTGACTACACCACTATCCCCTGGCAGAAACTGCGATTGGTCTATGATGATCGGATCTTTGTGCTTGTGCTTCGAGTGAACTTTTATTTTCATGATGTATAAAATATGGTGGTCAATAATTAGATGGACTACAAAAAGGTAAAAAAATCATACCAAACTCTTCCCCCTTAATGCAAGCTTCAAGCCTGTGTGTGGCCTATATTTGGACAGATTTTTCGACATATTGGATGATACTTCCAGCAATATCAATACTGGTAGCACCTTCGATTCCTTCAAGTCCAGGGCTTGCATTTACCTCAAGGATCATCGGCCCCTGATTGGACAACAACATATCTACTCCTGCAATTTTTAGGCCCATCAACTCGGCTGCACGGATGGCTGTGTCTGTCTGTTCCGGTGTCAGGTCTATGGCGTAGGCAGATGCTCCTCTATGAAGATTGGACCGAAATTCACCGGCTTTGGCCTGTCGCTTCATTGCACCGACTATTTTTCCGTCTACTACAAATGCTCGTATATCTCCCCCTTTCGCTTCGGCGATAAATGCCTGAAGAAGGAGCTGCTCCTCAGATTTGAAGAAAGCCTCCAAGATAGATTCTGCATTTGATTTTGATTCAGAAAGCATAACCCCAAGGCCTTGAGTTCCGTTTGCCAATTTTAATATATAAGGTGGGTCTCCCATCAGTTCTAACTGACTCTGGAAGGAGTAAAAATTATTTCCTACGATCGTCTTGGGTACCCTAATCCCATTGGCAGCAAGAATCTGGAGGCAGCTCAACTTATCCCTAGCCCTGAGTAATGGCTCCGACCCCATGGTGGTAAAGATACCCTGAGACTCAAACTGTCGGATCACTGCTGCGCCAAAATTGGTGGCCGTCGTACCGATCCGGGGAATGACCGCGTGAATATTTTCAAGTTTCTGTTGGTGGTAGTAGATAGCCATTTTGCCTTCTTCGATCACCAGGTCACAATTCATATGGTCCACCACTCGAACATAGTGATGGCGCCTACGGGCAGCATCTACAATACTCTGAGTGCTGTACAAGGATGGATTTCGGGATAAAATGAGTATATTCATCAGGTTCCAATTTGATGGGCTTCGAGCGATGGGTTTCTGATTTTGGATCGTTAACGTCCCTTCTCCATTCGCGTCTTATTGCAGATAGGATGGAGCGTTTCCAAAACTTTGGCAAGATATTCAGTTTTCACAGATTTTTTATGTGCGATCCAAATTTTTATCTACCTTTCCCCTTGCAATCAAAAATCAGCTGCCGATGGGAACCATCACGATGAACGACAAAAAAACAGTCCGAGCTTGGGCCTTGTTTGACTGGGCCAATTCTGCTTATGCATTGGTCATCAGCACTGCTATATTTCCGGTTTATTTTACGGCCAATAGTCCTGAGATCGTCCAATTTGGAAGTTTTTCGATGACGAGTCAATCCCTTTACTCCTTTATTGTTTCGTTTTCTTATATTTTGATTGCAGCTATATCACCTATTCTATCGGGGATTGCTGATTTTGGAGGTAAGCGGATGTATTACTTGAGAATATTTACCACCATCGGAGCGCTTTCTTGTATGGCCTTGTTTTTCTTCAAGGACTCCTCAGATTTTGTTTTGGGCGCCATAGCATTTACTTTGGCGACAATTGGATTTTCGGGAAGTTTGGTCTTCTACGATTCCTATTTACCGCTGATCGTCACGGAGGACCAATATGATCGCGTCAGTGCTCGTGGATATGCGTATGGGTATGTGGGGAGCGTCATTTTACTATTGGCAATCCTCGCAATGATCTTGTTTCCAGAATTTTTTGGAATCGAGAGCAAGACACTTCCAGCACGTATTGGTTTTGCTATGGTGGGTGTATGGTGGATTTCCTTTGCGCAGATCACCTTCCGGGCGATGCCGAAAGATTCACCCCTTCGAGTGACGAAAAAAATGATCGTAAGAGGCTACCACGAAATCAAAAACGTATTTGCAGAGGTCCAAAAGACACCACGGATTCAGATATTCTTATTGGCTTTCTTTTTTTACAGCGCTGGGGTACAAACTGTCATCTACCTGGCAACCATCTTTGCGGATCAAGAGCTCCAGATGGACACCAGCGAACTCATCGGTGTGGTGCTCATCATCCAACTCATTGGGGTACTTGGTGCTGTACTTTTCGCGAGACTTTCAGAAAAAATTGGCAACAAAGGTGCCATTATGATCCAACTCTGCATTTGGTTTGCCATCTGCCTTGGTGCGTATCTGACCCAAACCAAAACCCTCTTCTACATTCTCGCAGCCGCCGTAGGACTGGTCATGGGTGGTATCCAGGCCCTATCGCGAGCCAGCTACTCCAAGCTCCTAGAAAAAGATGAAGATGATGTCACCTCTTACTTTAGCTTGTACGATGTCGTCTCTAAGGTAGCCATTGTAGCAGGAACTTTTCTTTTCGGTTTGGTCAATGTCATCACCAATGATATGCGAAACAGCGTCTTGGCTCTAGCCTTTCTTTTCGTCATCGCATTTTGGCTAATGACCCGAGTGCGAATCAAAAAGACCAATTAAGCCCGAAAATTGCTGTATTCGATTTCAGAGAATAGTTGCCTTACGTCGATTCATTATTCATGTTCATTTGTTTTGTAAAAGGAAAATTAAAAAATCCTTAAACTAAACTACGAAAACTATGTTTGGGATAACATAAAACTAAAGAACTATGACCCATTTGAAAGTAGGCGACAAAGCCCCATACTTTGAAGGTAAAGACCAAGATGGCAACGATATCAGCTTGGAAACCTATGCTGGAAAAAAATTGGTGTTATTCTTTTATCCCAAAGATGACTCTCCTGGATGCACCAAAGAGGCTTGCAGTATCAGAGATCACTATCGCGTTTTTGAAAAAAATGGATACAAAATCCTAGGTGTATCGCCCGACAATGAGAAAAAACACAAAAAATTTATTGACAAATACGAATTTCAGTACCCGCTTCTGGCAGATCCTGACAAAAAAACCATACATGCTTATGGTCTATGGGGGCCAAAGATCTTCATGGGCAAAGAAGTAATAGGCGTACACCGCTACACCTTCATTATCAATGAGGAAGGTATGATCAGCCACATCATTGACAAGGTAAAGACGACAGACCACGGCATACAAATCGCTGAAGCTGTAGGCATCAATTAGTAGCTGCAAACTTCCTTGAAAGTAAGCGAATTGGACTATCTAAGGTAAACATCTGAATTCAGATTTTATTTACCGTCCAAACAGATATACAATACTAAAAAAGTAAGATCTTGCGGGCTCAAAAATTGAGACCGTGACTACAAACCAACTAAGAGGCATGACCCTTACCGCAGTAGCAGCAGTACTGTGGAGCACTGGAGGTGTGCTAATCAAAATATTGCCCTTCGATGCCATGACCATCCTATTCTACCGAAGCATGTACGCCTTGGTCGTATTTTTGATTTATTTTAGGGCGCTAGCATTTAACATCAATAAAAAAACCATCCTCGCAAGCCTGAGCTATGCCCCCTTGCTTATCCTGTTTGTATCAGCTACTAAGCTAACGACGGCAGCCAATGCAATCCTCCTACAATATCTTGCCCCCCTCTTCATCTTGCTGATAGAACCCTACATCGAAAAAACAAAAATATCGCGGGTAAACCTGATCACAGTAATCTCCTGCACGCTGGGAATGGTGGTATTTTTCTACGATCAGATGGCAGCGCCCGAGCAGTGGTTGGGCATTATTTTTGGCATACTTTCTGGCTTTATGCTAGCTTGTTTTATACTTTTTCAACGCTTCAACGAACCAACTCATCAGCCTGGTGCCATTGTATTGGGCAATCTTTGGATTCTGATCATTTCCGCGCCTTGGTTTTTCGAATCGGCTGCACCGACCGTCACCGAACATGGAATTTTGCTTTTCATGGGCGTTATCCAGATTGGGATGGGTTATGTGTTATTTACCCTCGGGCAGAAATACATCTCCGCTATGGATAGTTCTATCATTGCCATGATCGAACCGGTCCTGAATCCGATCTGGGTGGTTATCGGCTACGGAGAAATTCCTAGTATCTTTGCTTTGATTGGTGGGATCATCATTTTGGGAACCTTGGTGCTTCGATTACTGTGGCTCAAAAAATCAAGAGAAATACCAAGCATAACCGTCTAATCTGCAATCGAGTCAATCCAAAACGCACAGTCTTCAGGCCTACCAATCAAATCATTTTAGGCATACCTAAATAAAAAGGAGGCTTGAAGACAACAAAAATTTTGTATTCTCATTATTAATTGTAATTTAGCCTTCGCAAAAAAAATTGTATTACCCATAAACAAACCTTCTAAACACCTAACTAGAAATGGACATATTAAAGGAGAAATTTCGTCAGAAATCAGCCGTCTTGAGAGATGAGCTTAAGCACATATTAAAAACCCAAGGAGAAGTAAAAGCGGATGAGGTGACGGTGTCACAGATCATCGGTGGTATGCGCAGCATCAAATCTATCTTGTGGGATACCTCATCGCTCGATGCGGAGGAAGGAATTAGATTCAGAGGATACTCTATTCCAGAACTAAGAGATTTGCTCCCAAAAGCTCCAGGAGGTAAGGAACCTCTACCGGAAGGTTTATTTTGGCTCATGCTCGTAGACGAAATCCCAACCACGGAGCAGGTCAATTGGCTCAGCCAAGAGTGGAGAAAGCGAGAGCACGTTTCCAAAGAGGTTTTGGGTGTACTAGACGCACTACCGATCGAGACGCACCCGATGACGCAGTTTTCCATGGCTGTGCTAGCAATGCAGTCAGAGAGTATCTTCGCAAAAAAATATGACGAAGGTTTCAGCAAAGACGAGTACTGGGACGCAACATATGAGGATTCGATGAATCTCATCGCAAAATTACCGATCGTTGCAGCATACATATACCGCCGTACCTTCAAAAATAATGAGCACATCGCTGGTCATCCTGATTTGGACTGGGCAGGTAATTTTTCCCACCTACTGGGTGTGGAGCACGAGGATTTCAAAAGCCTGATGAGGCTGTATATGACCATCCATGCAGACCACGAAGGAGGGAATGCATCCGCACATACGGTACACCTAGTAGGATCTACGCTTAGTGATGCATACTACTCTTTCTCTGCTGGTATGAATGCACTAGCAGGACCACTGCACGGACTAGCAAATCAAGAAGTTATCAAATGGATCTTCGAAATGGTGGATAAACTTGGTACGACCAAACCTACCAAAGACCAATTGGTACAATACATCCACGATACACTTGCAAGTGGACAAGTCGTACCGGGTTATGGTCACGCCGTACTAAGAAAACCAGACCCTAGATTCATTGCCCAAAAAGTATTTGCTGAGCAAAACATCAAAAATGATGACATTGTGCAAATCGTTTGGGATCTATTCGAAGTAGTTCCAGAGGTGCTGGGAGGATTAGGTAAGGTCAAAAACCCATGGCCAAATGTCGATGCTCACTCTGGTGCCCTCTTGGTACACTATGGCATGACAGAATATAGCTACTACACCGTATTGTTTGGCGTAAGCCGGGCTTTAGGTGTTTTGGCTGCTTTGTGTTGGTCTAGAGCTCTCGGGCTACCACTAGAAAGACCAAAATCAGTAACTACTGACTGGATCAAAAAACTTGTTAACCAATAATTCAAAATAAAATGAACTACCCAAGCAATTTAAAATACACCAAGGAACACGAATGGATCCTAGACAATGGTGATGGTACTGTAACCATCGGAATTACGGACTTCGCCCAAGGAGAACTTGGTGATCTTGTATATATAGAAATAGATACCATCGGCTCTACTCTGGGAAAAGATGATGTTTTTGGTACTGTAGAGGCCGTAAAGACCACATCTGAGCTATTTATGCCCGTGAGTGGAGAGGTCCTCGAGTTCAATACAGAATTAGATGAATCCGGCAATGACAATCCTGCGCTCGTAAACGAAGATCCATATGGTAAAGGCTGGATCATCAAGGCAAAAATGAGCGACCCTTCCGAATTGGATGCACTTCTCTCCGCAGAAGAATATGCCAGTCTGGTAGGATAATTTTTTTCGAAAATGCAGTGCTCATACACCAAAAAAAATGAAAGCTGCATCTTTACATCACATCCACATTTACGAAGGTAAATAAACGGACCTAAAAATTGACAAGGATTGATAAATATCTCGAAGCCAAAAAATGCTGCAATGATTTGTGGAATTTGGACAGTCATTTTGGTGTGGCTATCTCTGATGCCTGCAAGCCAGATACCATCACACCGATGGATAGAAATACCACACTTAGATAAAATTGTTCACTTTTTTTTATACTTGATTACAGCATACATTTGGACAAATTATTTAATACATAAGATTGAGAAGAACAAAGCAATAATCCTAGGAATTGGTTTTGGTAGCTTACTCGGACTTATAACTGAATATGCCCAACCGATTTTTTTTGAGGGGAGGCACTTTGAGATACTAGATATTGTTGCTAATATTGTGGGTTCCTTAAGTGGAGCAATACTTTTCTACTTTGTTTATCCGCATCTGAAAAGATGAAACTGAATAGAGAAGTTTTTATAACTTAAAAATCATTGCCTTATGTTTCAAAGTTTAGAATTAACGGGCACGAGTGTAATGTTGGTTTTTTTGGGGCTGATACTCTTGACGATCGGTATTATTGTGGTGTTTAAAAGACACTTCAATAGCCAGCGTGCAGAGGATCTAAAAGCAAAATACGCCGATGGTACACTGAAAGGAATCGAATCAAGGACCAAATATCCTGAGGTCAACGCTTTTGCTTACACAGGATCTTTCACCAACTACGGTTTGATGATCGCCCTCTTTTTGACCTTCGTAGCTTTCAGTATGACTGAATATGAAGAAAAGATTTTCATCCCTACGGATGCACTATCTTTGGATGACTTCTCAGAAGTGGAGCCACCAAGAACAGCAGAGCCACCACCACCGCCACCACCACCACCACCACCCGTGATCGAGGAGGTACCGGAGGAAGAGATTCAGGACAAGGAGCAACCTACCTTCGAGGATACTTCGATTGATGTTGATACAAAAATCGAAAAACAAGAGGTGAAAGATGCGCCACCACCGCCACCGCCACCACCGCCACCACCACCAAAGAAAGAAGAGGAGATCTTCAAGATCGTGGAGCAAATGCCACTCTTCCCAGGTTGTGAAAATGCAGGTGATGATAAGGCAAAAAAAGAATGTAGTGATAAAAAGCTACTTGAATACATCTACAAAAACCTCAAGTATCCACAGATCGCAAGAGAAAATGGAGTCGAGGGTACCGCAGTAATCCAGTTTGCTATCGATAAGGATGGTTCTGTTTTTAATGTGGAGATCGCTCGAGATCCAGGTGCAGGATGTGGAGAAGCTGCCAAAAAGGTAGTAGAGGATATGAATAAAATGGGACAAAAATGGACTCCAGGTAAACAAAGAGGCCGACCCGTAAAAGTTCAATACACCATGCCAATCAAATTTAAATTGGAAGGTTAAAATCAAAAAAAGCAGTCTAGAAATAGGCTGCTTTTTTTTTTGCTTTTTACCTTGATCCTTGATTTTCTCGTTTCCATGGACAGGTACCATTCTAGTAATTATGCAGCAATACAATGAAAAATCAGCAGCCCGCATATCAAATAGGACAAGTAAATCATGGAGGATATCTATTTTCGATCATCAAAGCGTCAAATCAACTTTAGGATCCAAATGGCATTCGAGCTATTGATAATCATGTGCTAGTATCAACGAAGGTGGCAAGCACAGAATACCTGAATGCATATCTACAATTCAAGAGTGGTATCAAAATTTCATTCACATCTTCCCATGCCCTGATCTGTTGAATCCATTGAACCGAGACTGCACCACTTCGCAAAAGTACTAGACTACTAAAAACAAGAAAACCAAGGTCAATAACCCGCAAGAATTCGATCAATAAAAATCACGAAAGAAAAATCATTTGTAGGGATTATTACAGTGCGTCTGTTACGACCTTGTAAGTGGGATCCTCTAAAACATTGACATCGATGATCTCCTCCGCATTTTTCAATAATTTTCGGCAGTCGGCACTCAAATGCTTAAGATGCACTATTTTGCCCACTTTATGGTATCGCTCTGTGATTTTGTTCAAAGCTTCGATCGCAGACATATCCACCACCCTACTCTCCGCAAAATCAATAATGACCTCGGCGGGATCATTCAATACATCAAACTTCTCATTGAAAGCTGCCACTGATCCAAAAAAAAGTGGTCCATAGATCTCATAATGTTTTACACCATTTTCATCCAATCTTTTCCTAGCTCGGATGCGCTTGGCATTATCCCAGGCAAATACCAAAGCGGCAATAATCACCCCAATAATCACCGCCAATGCTAGATTATGCAATAGGACGGTCACCAAAGTAACCATTACCATCACCAATATATCTGATTTTGGCATTTTATTAAAAGTCTTCAGACTGGCCCATTCGAAAGTAGAAATGGCTACTATAATCATTAAACCCGTCAAGGCTGCCATCGGTACCTTTTCAATCAATGAAGAACCAAACATCACAAAAACAAGCAACATCACAGAAGCTACGATACCAGAAAGCCTCGCCCTAGCACCGTTAGACACATTAATCAAACTTTGACCAATCATAGCACATCCACCCATTCCTGAAAAAAAGCCGGATAGAACATTGGCAGTACCTTGTGCTATTGCTTCCTTATTTCCATTGCCGCGAGTCTCCGTGATTTCATCCACAATATTCAGTGTGAGCAAACTCTCGATTAGTCCAACCCCAGCTACGATAGCCGCATATGGAAAAATCACCACCAGCGTTTCCAAACTAAAAGGGATCATCGGAATATGAAAAGGAGGAAATCCCCCTTCTATAGATGCAATATCACCCACGGTCTGCGTATCAATCCCCAATAAAGTCACTAGGCCGAAGATAACCAAAATAGCCGTCAAAGATGCAGGGACCACTTTCGTAAGTTTCGGTAATCCCCAAATAATAAGCATCGTAAGAAAAACCAATCCCAGCATGACCCACAGCCTCGAATCCGTAAGCCAATTGCCAGTAGAATCCTTAAACTGATCTAGCTGGGATAAAAAGATAATAATAGCCAACCCATTAACGAATCCAAAAATAACAGGATGCGGCACCAATCTGATGAGCTTGCCCAACTTCAATAATCCAGCCGACATCTGTAATACACCTGCTAGTACGACGGTGGCGAAAATATATTCGATCCCATGACTCTTTGCCAAGGTTACGATAACCACAGCGACCGCACCTGTGGCACCTGAGATCATGCCAGGACGCCCCCCAAACAAGGAGGTAACTAACCCCATCACAAATGCAGCGTATAATCCTGTCAAAGGAGATAGCCCAGCAATAAGGGCAAAAGCCACCGCTTCTGGTACCAAGGCAAGTGCAACCGTGAGTCCGGATAACACTTCTGTTTTGTAGTCCACTTTCTGGGAAAAATCAAATAAATCAATCATTTTTTTCATAAAAATATAGATAAAGCTTCGGAGTGGTTCACTCCGAACACCATACAAATAAAAACACATTGTACTATGGAAAATCAAAAGGGACGAAAACCAAGAAACTACATATACGGTAAACACAATTTTAGACCCACAAAAGTAATAAAATTTAACACTCTTCAAATCTAAACCCGCCTTTTAGAGACAAATAGAGAGCGAAAATATGACTCTATTATGGTTGAAATACCCCTATGTAGACCATCAAACCGTGAACAAAATATCTGTGATAATTGCGTAAATCGGCGGTCAAATAGCCCAATGCATCTTCAATGTGATCCTATAATATTGAGTCAATACTTTAAGATAGCCACCACCTATTCGTACAAAGCTTAGTCTTGGTATGAATCCGTATGGCTTTTCGAAAAACCAATAATTTGCAAAGATTTACCGTTTCTTCTCAGTCAATTGAATACTTTTGGCATCCAGAGTGAGGATTTCTATATGCTACAACTGTACCGAATACTGTTGGTTTTAATTTTCCTGTGTGGTCTTGGACGACTCACGATGGCTGTCCATGGTCAGCAGCGACTCCAGAACCTACACTTCAAAAAAATAGCAGTAGATGCTTGTCGAATCACCTTAGATCCACATACCATCTACCGACCGAGCCTCCGCATCCGGACCAAACAGCAATCCTTGGATAGCAGCGCCTATGTCCTTCTCAACAACACCCTCGTTCTGAAAGATGCCTTCTGCCAGGCTTTAATGGGCGATACCCTGTATGTGCAATACAGAAAATTTGATTTTGACCTTGGAAAAAAATTCCGATTCCTCGATACGACACAGATGGAGCGTAGAGACCAAGCCATCTACATCGCCTACGATCTACGCCCCTATGAAAGCAAACAAAACCCCATCTTTTCGAATCCAGGACTCAACTATTCGGGAAGTTTTTCCCGCGGCTTCTCCGTAGGAAATAGCCAGAGTTTGGTGCTCAATTCCAGGTTTGACCTTCAGCTTCAAGGTGATCTTGGTGATGGTTTGCGAATATCTGCGGCCATATCAGATGACAATATCCCCATACAGCCGCAGGGAAATACACTCATTCTTCAGGAATTTGACCGTGTTTTCATCGAAGTTTCTAAAGGTGAGACAGCGGTACATGCAGGTGATTTCGAACTCCGCAGTGCCAACAGCTATTTCATGAGCTATTTCAAAAAATTAAAAGGTGTCGGCGTCAAACACACCGAAACACTTGAAAAAATGCGGATCACCACCCAGGTTAATGCCGCAAGCAGCCGTGGTAAATTCGCCCGCCAAACATTACCAGCCATTGAGGGAAATCAAGGCCCCTACCGACTCACCGGCAATGCCAATGAAAGATTTATCATCGTGCTTTCGGGTACAGAGCGCATCTATTTCAATGGGGAACTCCTAAAAAGAGGCCAAGAAAATGACTATGTCATCGATTACCAAAGTGCTGAGGTCATTTTTTCGCCACGAAGATTGGTCTCCAAAGAAACTAGAATCATCATTGATTTCGAGTACACGGATCTCAACTACTTCCGGACCCTTTACGCTGCTTCTACCAGGCTCGAACACCAAAAATTTAGCCTTGATGTGCAGTTTTTTCAAGAGCAAGACAGCAAAAATGCCTCCGGCCAGTTGGAATTAGACAGCACGGATATCGCCATCCTGACTGCCAGTGGAGACGATCCCCAGCGAAACACCCGATCTGGCATTCGCCTTAGAAACGAAGCACAAGTCGGTACAGGAGTCGTGACCTACCAGCTCATCCCAAACCCGAATTTCCCAGCAGAGCAAGAGGCCTTTATCCTCCGATTTAGTACCAATCCTGATAGTGCCATCTACACCGCCAGTTTTACCGAGGTGGGTCTGGGCCGCGGATCGTATGAGATCAGTACCCAAGCTGGTGTCAATGGTAGAGTGTACCGCTACGTCGGCGAAGGACAAGGCCGATACCTGCCCATCATCACCCTCATCCCACCCGAAAAACGACAAATGATCACCATCGGTACCCAATACCGGGCCACCGAGCACCTCAGCTTCGAAGGAGAATTTGCCTTGAGCCAATTGGACAAAAATAGATTTTCGCTCATTGACAATGGAGACAACAATGGGCAGGCAGGCGTGTTCCAAGTCAAATACCAAAGGCCGATCGCTGATCCGAAATCGTGGGCACTGCAGAGCCGTACCAAACTAGAAGTGCTCGGAGAAAGCTTCGAAACCCTCAATCCATACCGATCCGCAGAATTCATCCGCGACTGGAACCTCAACCCGACTAGACCTAAAACGAGCGAGCAATTTCTCCAAGCAGAAATCGCACTCCTCCACCCCAATTCCAATAAAATCAGCTACCTCTTCAATCGCTATACCCTCGGTGATTATTACACCGGAAATAGACAAACCATAGACGTAGCCGTTAAAAATGACCGATGGGCCTTCACCACCCTGACGACATTGACGCAGACGCAATCCGCAGAACTCAACACTTCATTCTTTCGTCCCAGAGGTAGACTGACAAGAAACTTAGGGAAAAATAAACTCTTACAACTGGGGGCAGACTACGAGGGCGAGTACAACATACGCAGGAAACCAAATACCGACAGCCTACAGCGAGAAAGCTACTCTTTTGACTATGTAAAAAACTTCCTCACCACCGATCCAGAGAAAAGACTCTCAGCTTCACTTTCATATAATCTCCGGAAAGACAGATTTACGGGGGATGGATCTATCCGCGAAGCCATCGATATCCGCGAGCTGGAGACGACCCTAAAGTATGTACCCAATGGCAATTCCAGCCTTCTTGTCAATCTAAAAAGCAGAAAATTTGAGGTCATTGAAACTGAGTTGGTCCCGAACGAGCAAAGTAAAAATACCATTTTAGGATCAATAGACTACCAATACAGCTCTACCAATAATGTACTCAACATCGGAAGCAACTACCAAGTGAATTCGGGTCAAGAGCCACGGGTCGAGTTCGTATTCACGCAGGTGGATGTAGGCAGGGGCGACTATGTGTACGTAGGTCCGCCCGATGTGGCGATCAAAAATATTGCCGATTTCAGATTCGACCCCAGCAACCCACTGGCCGATCATATAAGGGTCATCCTCCCCAACAATGAATTCATCCGAACCAACAACAATGCCCTCAATTTTTCGGTCCGACTAGACCCCAACAGAAGAGATGGAGCCTCGAAAATGCAAGGATTCCAAAAATTTTTGAACCGATGGAGTAGTCAAAGTACGGCCCGATACACCAAAAAAACGCTTGATACTGGAAGGGGAAATGGCCTGAAGCTCCTAGATTTTGATCCCCAGGACACCACCCTGGTCAGCTATTTGGCTTTGATCAACCACAGCATATTTTTTAACCGAGCGAATCCACGCTACGATGTGGCTTTCAATCACAAAAGCAGCCAGAACCGCAACAACCAAATCAATGGTGTAGAAATCCGAACCCTGCTCGAAAATGAGATCAGGTCCCGTATCAACTTTGCAAAAAATTCTGATCTTCTGCTTTCGGCAGCTGCGGGATCCAAGTCATTTGATGTACGGCTCTTTCCAGACCGAAACTTTGATATTCAATTTGTAAAATATAGCCCAGAGCTTAGCTTTCGACCCAACACCCAGTTCCGTGTAGGGATTAAGTATGAATTTGAAGAAAGAAAACAGCAAATCCTGAACCAAGAAGAGGCCACCAGCCACGAAATGAGCCTAGAAACCAATTATCGGAAAACCAATATCTTCTCCATGGATGCAAGAATCAGCCTCGTCAAAATCACCTATGATGGCTTAGCAAATACCCCAATCGAATACGACCTCCTCGATGGTCTTAAAAACGGAAACAACATCCTGTGGAATATTCTGATCACCCGCAGATTGGGCTCAAACCTAGACCTCAACCTCAACTATGAAGGACGAAAAGCAGGCCTCACCCCTACCCTGCACGTGGGAAGAATCCAAGTCAAAGCGACCTTCTAATCTGAGGAACAGACTCCTTCATTCCAAAAAAAAGAAATCATCATATACACTCAAATATGTCGTCTTCGATCAAAAAATGCATCTTTTTTTCCTATTGAATATAAAAGTCAAGATGGAGATACGTCTCATTATGCACAAAAATCGTATTTTTGTTTTTAAATATGTTTAGTTAGAATCTATTGAATTCTTCGCGGCCAAGGCATGAAATCTTGAGCGGCGCAGAATATAGATTCCAGCGCCATTTTTTTGATAGAATGTTAGTTTCATTTTCAACACCAACACCTAGTAGTATGAATAAAATCTTAACCATTGTCTGCTTGCTTGCAGGTCCAATGTTGCTCCAAGCTCAAAACTTTTTTAGGTATGAGCCAAAAGAGCCAGCTTCTCTTCAAAATAGATCAGACCGTGAGGTAATTCCGAGCAAGTATGCGCATTTCACCTTAGGTCTTTCCCAAATCCAAAACTACCTTTCTGACGCTCCCATGGAGGCACTCGGAACAGGCAGCAGACAGCAGCATAAAGAACTGAATGTACCGATGCCAGACGGTCAGCTCGAGACTTTTTTCGTTTATGAAGCACCTGTCATGGAGCAAGGCCTAGCCATCAAATATCCAGGAATCAAATCTTACAAAGGCTACAATGCTGATCAAAGCAAAGTCATTAGATTTGACATCGGTAGCTACGGATTCCACGGAGCCATCCGTACCCGCCAAGGTGACATCTACATAGACCCCTACGTGAAAGGATTTTCCGAAAACTATATTAGCTACTTTACCAAGCACCACAACCCAGAAGCAAACAGCAGCTGTGGTGTGAGCGATGAGGTACACCCGCTCAGACGAGACAACTACAAACCGCAGGAGGTAGCCAGATCTGGCAATGTGAATCTGCATGTGTACAGATTGGCCATCGCTTGTACGGGAGAGTGGGGAGCTGTAAGAGGCACAAAAGAAAGAGCCCTTTCTGACATGATTACCTCTGTGAATAGGCTTAACCTCATCTTCGAAAATGAAATGGCATCTAGAATGATCTTGGTGGCGGACAATGATAAAGTCCTTTTCTTAGATCCGGATACCGACGAATACACAGAAGCAAACCAAGGTAGATCTCTGTTAACCCAAAATACACGTGTCTTAAATACATTCCTTGGTGTAAACACCTATGACCTCGGTCACATCTATACGAGAGGATGTACGGATGTAGGTGGCGTGGCATTTTTAGGTTCTATGTGTACCAACGTTACCAAAGGAGCGGGTGTAACTTGTCACTCGAGCAATAACATTATCAATATATCTGTACAGATCGCAGCCCACGAAATGGGTCACCAATTCGGTGCCAACCATACCTTCAATAATTGTGGAGGAAACGAGGCTACAGGAAATGCTTTCGAGCCAGGATCAGGAAGTACCATCATGTCTTATGGTGGACTCTGTGGATCTAACAATGTACAAGGATTCAATGATGACTACTACCACCATGCATCACTGGTAGAGATTTACAATGGACTTCGGGTAGAAGGTGCAGGTGCTTTCACATGTGCACAGCAAATGCCCACATCGAATACCGCACCGCAGGCAGAAATCCTAGTACCAGAAGGACTGGTAATCCCGATCCGCACGCCATTCTACCTAAGAGGAAGAGGGATCGACCCTGATGACAACAATGTATTGACCTATGCATGGGATCAAAAGGACCTTGGACCATCTACTTCATTAGGTGAGCCAATTCTCAATGGACCATCCTTCCGTGCACTTGCAGCCACTCCCAACCCCGTGCGATTATTCCCAAATAAATCATCTATTTTTACTAGAATACCAAATATCCGTGAGGTGCTACCTACGTACACACGGGTATTCAATTTTGCATTCGTCGTAAGAGATAATCACCCAGAAGGGGGCGTAGCAGCTTGGGATCAGATCAGATTCAATGCCAATGAAAACGCAGGCCCCTTCACTGTCACTTCTCAAAATAGTGGTGGTAATTTCACCAAAGGACAGGAAATCGATGTGACATGGGATGTAAATAATACAAACATCGCACCCGTCAATGCGACACACGTGGACATCTACCTTTCAGTGAATGATGCTCTTTTTGACGATATGGACAATATGATACCGCTAGCGATCCGCGTACCAAATAACGGAGCAGCGAAAGTGGTCCTACCGAATGTAAATACTGCAAGAGGAAGAATCGTGATCGCAGGACACAATCACATCTTCTTCGATGTGTCCGACTTCCCGATGATCATCTCAGAACCAACAGAACCAAAATCATATTTCGACCTTGCTTTCTCGACGGAGCAGCGATGTCTACCCGTAGAAATCGACCTTACCCTTACGACAGCAGGATTAGGAGGATATGATGGAAAAATGAACTTCGAGGTCATCGGTCTACCAGTAGGAGCAAACATCGATATCCCAACAAGCAGCGTAGATGTTAATCAGGTATTGGGTCTTAAAATGGACTTCTCCAATGATGTACCCACTGGACTATACGAACTTACCATCGTAGGATCTGGCGAAGTAGGAGACACCATCAGAAGAACCGTATTCGTAGATGTGATTTCTACCAATTATTCTGATTTTGCATTAGCTGGACCAGAAGATGGTCTTACGGGAAGTTCTGTATTGGTCAATTTCACTTGGGAGCCTTCGCAGAATGCGACGGAGTATGAAATCCAAGTGGCAACCAGCCCAGCCTTCACACCTGAGAGCATCATTTCGTCAGGAATCACAGCCAACAGCAATTTTACGCCCGTAGCTACGTTTGATAAATCATTGATCCTTTATTGGAGAGTCAGACCGATCAATTCTTGTGGCGTCGGAGCTTGGAGTGAGCTCAGAGCCCTCAGTACTGAAAGTGCGGCCTGTGAAGAATTCTCAGCGGTCAATCTACCAGTCACCATCAGTGCTTCACTACCTGTAACAAGAGAAGGGATCATCAATATCACCAAATCAGGTATCATCTCTGATGTCAATGTGAAAAGACTTCGCATAGCCCACCAAAACTTTAGAGATTTGACAGGTACCATCATTTCTCCAGCGGGAAATCGTGTCGTACTTTTCCAGAATCAGTGTCTGGGCAATAGGACCTTCAATGGAGGATTTGATGATGAGGCACCAAGACCTTTCAGCTGTACCTTTACCGCAGGATTCCAATATAGACCACAAATCGACAAACTAGAAGTATTCAACGGACAAAATATACTTGGTGCGTGGCGAGTAGAACTTACAGATAACGCTGTAGAAAATGGAGGTTCATTCAATGAAATGGTCCTAGAAATCTGTTCTTCCATCACACTCAATTCACCATTCCTAGTGAATAACGATACCCTCCGAATGTTTCCAAGAAATACTAGAGTGATCGGTGCGGACTTACTCCAAACGAGAGATGATGACAATACGGCTGACCAATTGATCTACACCATCGTGCGTATGCCACGATTCGGACAGCTGACCATCGATGGCAATCCAGTTTCAGTAGGAACCACCTTTACACAGACAGCTATCAACAATGGTCAACTATCTTACCGAAACACAGAAGATACAGAGGAGGATGCCTTTGCATTTACCGTGATCGATGGTACCGGCGGATGGGTAAGCACCACAAATTTCACCATCTTGGTTGATGAGGACTTTGTGAATGCGGTGAATGATCCAGTATTGGAGGCACTCGTGAAGGTATTCCCGAATCCAGCTACCACCACGGTAGAAGTCGTATTGGCTAATCAGGCAAATCAATTCCACACTGTACAGCTTATCGACGTGACTGGAAAAGTGAAAATTCAGCAACCAATCCAATACCGTAAGACCCTAAATGTTCAGGATCTATCGAGCGGATTTTACATCCTACGATTGAGCGGTGACAATCAGTCTGTGACTAAAAAATTGGTAATTCAGAAATAATATTTTTTAAAATTTTATGATAAAAAGCCTGGGTCGGATCGTCGATTCAGGCTTTTTTTTTGAAGACAAAAAGTGGATCAACCGTATGAATGGATTTCGAAAATGAAGGATCATTGACCTAGGGCCAAAAATACAAAGGACTGCCCCTTTGATCTATTTTCACCTTTCTATTGTTACACAAGTCAAATAATCCATCTAGCAAAAGTAAACACACTATGTCAGAATGTATCTTCGTTCGCCACGGTCAGGCTTCCTTTTGGAGTGCAAATTACGACGAACTTTCGCCCCTTGGAATTCAGCAAGCAGAGCGCTTGGGGCATTACCTCCGGGAGAATAAGCTCGTACCCGATCAAATTTGGACGGGACCACTCAAGCGACAGATCCATACGGCCGAAATTATCGCCAATATACTTTCTCTACCGACGGGCGATATACAGCTGGTACCCGCACTTTCGGAGCATCAGGGTCCGCAGGTCGTGAAAGCCGCCCTACCGAGCCTCATAGAGCAGCGGGACCCCATCATTGAGCTTGTCAACAAACCCTACCAAAATAAAGAAGAACAACTGGCCAACTACCTGCCCATCTACGAGCAAGTCACCAAGCGCTGGTCGCAGGGTGAATTCGATCACCTCGGCTACGAATCGTGGACTGATTTTCTCCTTAGATGCGAACGGGTCATCGATTCCCTCCACCAATCTGACGCTGGGCTCAGTGTTTGTGTCAGCTCAGGTGGTCCTGTCAGTGCAGCAGCGGGTCATGTGCTGGGTCTTCCCTCCGAAACCATCCTGCATCTGGCATGGCGAATGTACAATACTGGCATCGTGGACTACCACCTCGACCCGTATCAAGGACCATTGCTTAAGGGATACAACCAAGTACCCCATCTTCCAGATAAAAAATGGCACACCCTCGTATAAGCTAGTCTCAGTGCAAACATTAAATATTTTCGTAACTCGTCAGATTTTCTTACCTTAGCGACTTATTCAGTTGGCGAAATGAAATTTCCATCCAAAATACTCGAAGATACCGTCAATAGTCTCTCCAGCCTTCCAGGTGTCGGAAAAAAAACGGCGCTCCGTCTGGCACTTCACCTTTGTGCAGACGAGACTGGTAAATCCACAAAAATAGCAGATGCCCTCCACCGTCTGAAATCAGAGCTCAAAGAATGCCGACGTTGCCATATGATTGCCGATGATCACCTCTGCCAGATCTGCGCAGAGCCCCACCGCAATAAGCGCATGCTCTGCATCGTGGAGCATATCCGAGATCTCATGGCCATCGAGGATACACAGCAGTTTTCTGGGTATTATCACGTCCTCGGTGGACTGATCAGCCCGATTGATGGCGTAGGACCACAAGATCTGCACATCGAGAGTCTGGTACAGCGTGTCACCAACGAAGGTATCGAGGAGTTGATCATGGCCCTAAGTCCGACCATCGAAGGAGATACCACTATTTTTTATATTTCCAAAAGATTGGCACACCTGCCCGTGCGCATCTCCACCATCGCAAGGGGCGTAGCCTTTGGGGGAGAACTGGAATATGCCGACGAATTGACCCTCGGTCGCTCCATCCAATCACGGACACCCTACCAAAATCAGAACGGACTGGCCCAATGATAGCGCTGAGCATTGTCATCGTCAATTACAATGTCAAGGCCTACCTGCTCGAATGCCTTCGCTCCATCTACGAATCTGACCTCAGTAATATCCAGCTCTCCGTCTATGTCGTGGACAATGCCTCCATCGACGAATCCATGCAGGCTATAAAAAAACAATATCCTCAAGTACACTGCATTGAAAGCCCCGTAAACCTAGGATTTTCAAAAGCAAACAACCTCGCCCTCCGGCAAATACATACCAAATACACCCTCATCCTCAATCCTGATACCCTGCTCGCATCTGATACCCTCCAAGTCTGTGTCCAACATATGGAAGACCACGCTGATGTAGGCGCCATCGGAGCCAAAATGCTAGATAGTACCGGAAGATTTCTACCCGAATCAAAAAGAGGGCGGCCTACCATCCTCAACTCCATCTGTAAGCTCTCTGGTCTGGATCGCATCTTCCCTGAGAGCAAATGGATCGGTGGCTACAACCTCACCCACCTGCCCGAAGATCAGGAGGCGGAGATCGATGTCTTATGCGGAGCCTTTATGTTTGTACGCACCGACTTGATCCATGAGGCTGGATATTTTGACGAGCGATTTTTCATGTATGGAGAAGACATTGACCTATCTGTACGCATCCAAGACCTTGGAGTCAAAATTAAATACCTACCCACTGCCAAAATAATCCACTTCAAAGGAGAGAGCACCAAAATAGGGAGCCTGGACTATGTGAAGACCTTTTACGGAGCCATGGCCCTCTATGTGGGCAAGCACTACCAAGGGCTGCAGGGAAAATTCTTTCAAGCTTTTTTGAAAATGGGGATTTTGGTATCTGCGCTTCTTAGTTTTGGGAGGAGTAATCTGGCATCCATTCTGAAGATTGGATTTGATTTCGCCTTACTTTATAAGGTGATCGGGGTACTTAAAGAATTCTGGGCAGTATGGTATTTTGGGGATATCGACTACTATGACCAAGCCAATTTTGAGTTCAACCGCTGGCTGTACGTACCCCTATGGATCTTTGGGATGTGGTTTTTCGGGCATTATGACAAACCCTATCGCCTCAAATCAAGCCTTGCAGGGATTGCCGCATCGACCCTGTCCATTTTAGTGATCTACGCCCTTCTACCATTGGACTTGAGGTCTAGTAGGGCTCTGATATTGATCGGTGCCGTCTCTGCTTTGGTCCTCGGCATCGCGAGTGAATATTTGCTGGACCAATTGAAAAAAATCAACCAGAAAAAAAATCTTCCAAAGAAAACAGGCATCGTCCGTGCAAAGACCAAGCTTGAAGCTATTCCCTCCTTGGAGGTCGATCAGCAGATGAATCTCATCCCGCTGACACCTGAGCAGATCACACCCGATTTTTTCCGAAAGGGAGAAATCGACGAAATGATCCTGGACGGGTCCACCCTCTCCTATCGGGAGATGATGCCCATCCTACTCAGCCCGAGGGTCCAACACCGCATTCAAATCCTTACGGACCACCAGGGTAGTTTGATCGGCACCAATGCCTCGAAAAAAGATCAGCGATTCAAAAATATACAGCAAAAATATAAACTCAGCAGGCCCCTATACCTCCGTGTAAAACGCCTGACCGATCTCTGCATCAACATCGTACTGCTTTTGGTACTCCCCATTGGAATTTGGAAAAAGTCTTACAGAAGCTTGATGCATCAAGGGTGGTTTTCTACCCTGCTCAATACCAGTACCTGGATCGGATATCATGCGGAACCGGCTCCACACGGATTACCTGCACTCAAGCCTGGCATCCTACCATTTGAGCCAACCCAAGAGGATGCAAAAAATAAGAAGACCAATGGCGACCTCAATAACCACTATGCCAAACATTACGACCCCTGGATGGATTTATATATCATATATCACCACCTAAAATAGAGATGATGGAGCTTCAGCAACAAATCAAGACCCTCGCAAAGACCTACCTAGATGAGATCATCGCCATCAGGCGGCATATGCACCAATACCCAGAGCTGTCCTACCACGAAGCCGAGACCTCTGCCTACATCATACAGCAGCTCCAATCGTTGGGTGTACCTTATTCTACGGGATGGGCGGAGCATGGCATCGTCGTCACGATCGAAGGAGCGCTGGAGGGGCCAACCAGATTTCTAAGGGCAGATATCGACGCACTTCCCATCTTCGAGGAACGTACCCACGCTTATAGCTCCACACGCCCGGGGGTCATGCACGCGTGCGGTCACGATGCGCATACGGCATCGCTGTTGGGATGTATCAAAATCCTGCTCCAACTCAAGAATCAATTGCGGGGAACGGTCCACTGCGTATTTCAGCCAGCAGAAGAAAAACTCCCCGGTGGTGCCTCCATCATGCTCGAGGAGGGCCTCTTCGATCAATATCCCGTGGACTATATGCTGGGGCAACATGTGGAACCCTCCCTTCCTGCGGGTATGGTCGGACTTAAGGCAGGCCCATATATGGCATCCGCCGACGAACTATACTTTACCATCCAAGGCAAAGGTGGGCATGCAGCCATGCCGCAAAACTTCCGTGATCCCATCGTCTCAGCAGCTTTCCTAATTGCTCAACTGCAGACCATCATCAGCAGAGACTTGGATCCAAAATATGCAATCGTGCTTAGTATCGGGAACATCAAAACCCCTGGTGGGGCTACTAACATCATTCCAGAACGTGTATATCTAGAGGGTACGCTACGGACCTTTGATGAAGAGACGCGGTATAAGGTACATGATCGGATTCGGGCTATTGCGGAGGGTGTAGCACAGGCATACGGTACGCCTATCGAGGCTGACATTAAGATCGGATACCCCAGCTTATACAACAATCCTGAACTGACAGAAAGCACCAAAACTGCTATGATCGAGTACCTCGGTGCGGATAAGGTCGTAGATCTTCCCATGCGGATGACAGCAGAAGATTTTGCCTACTATGCCCAGCGGGTACCCGCTTGCTTCTACAGATTAGGGACGCGAAATGAAGCCGAAGGCATCACCGCTGCACTCCATACCCCACAGTTTGACATCGATGAGTCTGCCCTCGAAATCGGCATGGGCCTCATGGCCTGGCTGGCGATGAAGGGGTAATTAGGTGCTCTTTATCCTGTATTTTTCTGATGGGTAGAATTGTTAATCAGATAGCCTAAAATGGATCAATAGCGGGGGTAAAGGTCTAGACAAGTCAGTCATTACAGCTAGAAACTGTAAAATCTTGGTGAATCCCTACTTAAATTAAAGGATAAAGTAGATTGGAGGTCAAGGAAAATAGGAGCGTGTTTCAATACCTTTTCCCTTCGCTAAGGCGACTAATTTCTATCATTCGGTGTATATTTGATTCTGAAAAAGAAAGTAAGGTGGTCATTTAGGACTACCATGCAGCGCATAATCCCATTTGGGCAAAAATCAAGTTTGAAAAGGTATCAATGAGTGCTGGCGTTTAAGAATGGAATGTTGGCATTGATATCGGTAAAGACCCAGAAAATTCAGGTGAGGATAAGTAAAGGCGACAATAATGCACAAAAGCAGTCAGTTATCATATAGGTTGGGGCGCAGATAGTTTTATGAGCGGGCATACAATACCAAAATATACAGACGAAAATGAAAAAAGAAGTTCAAGTATACAACGATCAACAGACTGAAACAGACAAGGAAATTTGCGATTTGCTAGCTCAGACAATTGATAATGAACTAACTGAAGCAGAAAATAAAGTTTGGCATGCTCACCCAGTTTGGTTTTTAGACGGCAACCCGACAATTGGGTACAGCAAACAAAAAAAGGGAATAAGACTAATGTTTTGGAGTGGGGCTGATTTTGAGGAAGGAGACTTAAATGTGAGAGGAGCTAAATTTAAAGATGCCTCAATATTTTACAATCATGCTAAAGACATTAACTTAGAAGACTTGACGCGTTGGCTCAAAAAATCAAGAGAAATCCAATGGGACTATAAAAACCTCATAAAACGAAAAGGAAAATTAGAGAAGATCAAATAGTGCTCGGATGAGACCAAAACTATGCAACAAATGTGGAGATACGTCAAATGCTCCAAAGAATTCTCATATTGTCAAAGTTTAGGTTTAAAATGAGGAATTGAATGATAAAGTTTGCATATCAACTACTAGAATGGCAGATTTTTGGGAACAAGCATTTAAGGAAAAGCAAGAAATGTGGGGCTAAGAACCCGCAAGATCTACTGTTTTGACAAAGGATTTTTTTGTGGCGCATAAGATTCAAACTGTGCTAATCCCAGGAATTGGTTACGGACGGAATGCCCAAATTTTTATTGAAAGCGGAATGACTGTAACAGGAATTGAAATTTCGAAGACTGCCGTTGGTTTGGCTCAAAATCATTTTGGCGAAAAGCTGAAGATTTATCACGGTTCAGTTACAGAAATGCCGTTTGATGACAAACTGTATGATGGAATATTCTGTTACGGATTGATTTATTTGCTAAGCGAAGAAGAAAGAGCCAAACTAATTATCGACTGTTATAACCAATTGACCGAAAACGGATTTATGTTTTTACGGCAATAACTAAAGACGCCCAAATTTATAGGCAAGGGATAGAAGTAAGCAAAGACCGATTTGAAATGTTTGGAGGCGTAAAAAATTTCTTCTACGACGATCAAAGCATTGAAAAAGAATTTGGCGAAGTTGGACTTTTTGAGGTAACTGAAGTGATAGAAAACTATCCCTTTTTCTTGATAAAATGCAGAAAACGAAAAAACAAATGACGATGACCAAGCACATTGCCCTGCTCACATCTATGCCCTCTTTTGGTCTGATGTATATAGAATGAAGACACCAACGGACCTATTAGGCATCAGCGGTGCCAGGCTATATATTCTATACTTTGTATGCAGTTGTGATTTTGAATGTAGATCAGTCGCAATCAATACTACTAAAAGAGAAAATACAAAGTAGAAAGTTGTCATCATATAAAAAAAACCCTTACCTTTGATTCAGATTTGGTCATAAAGCGGGCGAATATTCGTTTTTGATACGGGCCATTTTACTGATCAATAATCGAAATATCAGGATGATCATACAAGGTACAACCAAGTCAAAATGTAAATCAGGAACTCGAAAATGATTTGAAAAGTAGCTGTGTCGGAGGTATTGGATGATTTCATAAAATACCAAAGACAAGCATTTTCTAAGGCATTTGAAAATATAATAAGTCAACATCAATAAAACGAATTACCAATGGCAACAAAAAATCCATTTACTTGGGTAGAAATTTATGTAGAAGACATGCCGAGAGCAAGGAAATTCTATGAAACTGTATTTGAAATAGAGTTACTTCCGATGCAGGCACCTGGTGATGCCGCCGACTTAGAAATGTGGTGTTTCCCTTGGGTGCAGGGCGAAAGTAACATCAGTGGAGCACTTTGTAAGATGAGCGATGTAAAACCTGGCCCAGGAGGCACCATGGTGTATTTCACTTGTGACGACTGTGCCGTCGAGACATCCAGAGTGGAAAATGCTGGAGGACAGGTTCTGCAAGGTAAATTTCCGATTGGGGAACATGGATTTTGTTCCGTGGTGATGGATACCGAAGGTAATACCATAGGGTTTCACTCAGATAATTAGTGAACGAGCCCGACCAAAAGTCTTTGTGTTCGGGCTATTGGTGTATTCAAAATGCGATCTCCTGAAGCATAACTTCTATCTATTCAGATAGGAGAGCAAGACTGCTGTGTACTGAATAAAGAGATTTTGACTCAAGGCAAGTCCATATTTTTTTGTAGACTTTCATCAATGTGTAGCCTCCATCGAGGGGATTGATGGTTACAATCATTGGATGTTCTCAAACGATACGGATCTGTCTTCAAAGATAGTGGATTGGGCTGATCCAAGCTGGAGAGCTTATTCAAATTTAAGTATTGATAAGCTAATTTGAAAAGTTTTATCTTAGGTAAAAAACGAAAAAGCCACGATCAGACTAATTAGAGCCAACCCTTCCAATACATCATCGATATGGAATTGATTGATTGAAAATGTACCGTCGTGTTAAAATGAGCCAAATCTAGAACGACATAAATAATTTATCCTAGGACTTTTATGGTCTAGATAAATTATTGATTACTTAATGAAAGTTTTATGGTATTGAAAAATGGTTCAGAATGGTAGATTTGCAATCATGACTACCAGAATCCCTCTCTATATTACAGAGGACCATTGTCACATTAGACGCTGATAAACTTCAGAAAAAAGTGATAAAGAAAACCGATATTTATGACAGATCATGCAAATAAGGTAAACAGCAGGAGGATCGTTTTCCGGAATCTAGGAATTTTCTTCTCGGCTGGTTTGGGTACCTTTATCCTATTATTTGCACCATTTTACCTATTGCCATTGATCCCTCTGGTTTTAGGCCCCTTTTTTATAAGTCTGTCGGACTTACCAAAACAGACAAAATTTTACTTGGGTGTATATCCATTCGTCTTATTCACGGCGAGTTATTTCATATTCCATCATCGAGATGACACTCCTCGAATCATCAGGTTTGATCAAAAAGCTTGGCATGAGATTTACTTCGGCATTAGTGGTGAACCAAAAATTGAGCGGAAGGATGGATTTGATCTCATTGATTTCAGAGGTCGAAGGTTCATATTGACAGGCCGTGAGCAGGGTGATATTATTCCAGTTTCTGACTCAAAATATTACTTTCACGGCTCCAAAGATTCATTACCACGTCGCATATACATATACCAAGGAGATAATGAAAGCACATCTGAGTCGGACATATTTTTATTCTACGAAATAGCACCATATTATGGTGAGGACTTGGTAATTGATGATGTGAGCTCAGAGCTATTTTTCATCGGAACCTACGAGGATTATGAATGTCGGTTAGAAAAATTCCCGTTTGACTCATTTCTTATTACCAAAAATCAGGTGCTCAAAGCCTATTTGGATAAAAAAAGCAAGTAGTACGATAAAAATTTACCCTAATCACAGCTCTCGGGACACAACTTTTTTTGACTGACCTGTGACTAAAATTAGAAAATTGGAATAACTTAAAACTATCTAGTTCAACCAGTTTCATTAATAAAAAAATATTCAAAAACTCAGCCGCATTTACACCTACATGATTGAAATTTCATAAATTTGAACAAATTTAGACTGATAAGATCATGAGTACGAAATATCACATTTTATTTGGGTTTTTTCTGATTGGAATATTAAGCTGTATGAACCCAAACAATGAAAAAAAAGGGTTTACTGCTCCTGCAAAAAAAACTTATAAATCCATCAAGGAAATTCGTGCGAAATGGGCATCTAAGCGTACCCCCGAAGATTGGATGTCTATTATCAATAAGTGTGCACCCCACCATGATTGGAGGGCGCTGGAATCAAATAGTATCACCAATTTACTCAACAAAAGAGGTAGTATCCACTCCAGATCCAACTTAGGCAGGTGGATAGAGCGAGGACCATCCAATATTCCAGGTAGGATCACCGACCTTACGATTGATTATGGCAAAAATCAAATCTATGCCTTGGCGGATCATGGTGTCATTTTCAAATCAGAAAATTTGAAGGGGGACCGATGGAAAGCACTCAATGACCAATTTCCACTGGCTATTGACGTAGCTGGGCAGTTGAAAAATATGGGAAATGGTAAGCTTGTAGTCAGTGGATGGCAGAAAGTCAAAAATGATTGGGGCGTTTATTTTAGCATAGATGATGGACAAAATTGGCAACATTCGGCGGGAATAGCTGGGTTACCAATCATGGGAATAAAGCGAATGATCCAAAGCGACCAAACCTTACTCCTGCTCGTACAAGAATACGATTTCGAAAAACAAACTGATTACTATACCGTCTATAAATCGATAGATGAAGGACGGAGCTTTTCGATTCTAAATCGATCAAAAATACCTGTAGGCGATGGAGGCAGACACAGAAAAAGTGATATGTGGATGCCTGAGGATGATCCAAACTCAGCTATTTACCTCAGTATTGAAGACAGTTTATTTACCGTAAATAGTCAAACTGGTGCACGCGAATTTCAAAGTATTATTTCAGGATTGGCGATGGATCAAGCCTTACTCACTGGTGCGAAAATCAACAATATCATATACCTACATGCTTATGTGGCAGTAGGTGAAGAAGGAAAATTTTATTCATGGAGAAGTGATGAAAAAAAATGGACCTATCAAGGAGAAATGACAGAAGGATGGCGGTCACTTCCATTTGGCTTTAACTCATTTACCTGCTCAAAATTAAATCCAGCTGAAATTTACTTTGGTGCCATCCTGATCTCAAAAAGCACAGATTATGGAAAAACCTGGGAACTAATGGACATGGATCCAACGAATTCTTATGCCCTATATCATGGCGATGTACCAAAGGTACTTACTAGCATTCATCCAAATTCTGGCAAGGAAGAACTTCATATAGGAACAGATGGCGGGATATATAAACTGGATCAAAATAAAATCCACTTTCAAACCATCAGTGTGCCCGGCCTGAACTGCACTCAAATATATAAAATGATCACAGAACAAGACAATCCAGGATCAATGTACATCGGTACTCAAGATAATGGCTACTGTCATACAGATCAGGGGCTCAGCCAACAGGAAGCCGTAGACTTCAAATTCCAATGGGGAGGTGATGTAACAAGTGTAGGCAGTGGAGATGGAGGAAAGACATTTTGGCTTTGGTGGCTTGGAGATGGGTGTAACTATATGGCGGGACCTGATGAAGTAATCTCTACCTGGACACCATATGAGCACTCTGGAAGAATACCATACTGGGAGGCACCAATTTGGATTTCTAATCATTTTCCGGATAGATGCTATACCGCAGGCGCCATCAATGGTCAAGAAGGCAACTATCTCATAAAACTAAAAGCCAAACTTGGAGAAAGGGCACAGCCTGAGCAAAACCCATTTAATTTTGAAGTTCATACCGGAGGAGGAATCATTACAGCCATTGCTATTTCTCCCATTGATAGCAATTATGTATATGTAGCCACTTCCAATGGAAAGTTCTTACACTCAAAAGATGCTGGCGAAACATGGACATCTGCGGATTTAGCTCCGTATTTTTATGCCCGATTTATATTTCCTTCAAGCCTGAGACTCGGCGAAATTATTGTGGGCGGAAGTGGATATAGTAACAGCGCCCTTTTCAAATCTACAAACCATGGGCAACAGTTTCAATCATTTAGCAAAGGCCTACCAGCCCTCCGAGCTGAAAAATTGGCCTCAAACGAAGATGAAACCACCTATTATCTAGCTACTAGCATAGCGCCATTTGTATTAGAGAACGGAGAGGATACTTGGAAAGACTTGGTAGCAGGTGGTGCGCCTATCAATCAATATATGGATGTACAATACCTCCCGAAAATCCGAACAGTCAGATTTGCTACCTACGCACGAGGGATTTGGGATTTTGCTTTGGAAGCAACCAATGCAAATACTGATTTTCCAGAACTGTCTAACTTAAAAATCTACCCCAATCCCGCATCCGACGAACTCCACATCTCTAATCTATCAAATTGTAATCCTTGTAAAGTAGCCATCTTAGATCCGAGCGGAAGGATCGTGCAGCGTGCAGTTCTGAACCACCTGACGACTAAGATAAATGTAGCGAATTTAATACCAGGAATTTATTTCTTGAGCTTTGAAAATCGCCAAACAAAAATGCTGAAATTTGTTATAAATCGATAAACCTTTTTAACCGAAAATTTAAAGTTCGTACCAGATCAAATTTCACCATTACCGCTGGTAGAGAACGTACCTAGTTCGTGCTTGAGCTACGGAATACTTATTAATTTGGCTTTATACAAGATGACCACGCCTTGGAAAAATCCAAATACGGCTATTTATTGCGTCACTATTGCCATCACAATTAAATCCCTGCACTTGCATTAACTCCGGGGCTCTCCATCCTTAAGGGCATTTGAGTCTATAAAACAGCCCCCCTAATTCCTTCTAAATACTTGTGGTGATGGGTATTCCTCCAAAGATGACTACTAAACTCCCCAAAAATTCGAGTTTGCTATATGCGAATTCAATGTTTTTATATGCGAATTCGATATTTCTATATACGAATTCGAGTTTGCTTTATGCGAATTCGATATTTCTATATACGAATTCGAGTTTGCTATATGTAAATTCGATGTTTCTATATGCGAATTCGATATTTCTATATACGAATTCGAGTTTGCTATATGTAAATTCGATGTTTCTATATGCGAATTCGAGTTTGCTATATGCAAATTCAATGTTTCTATATGCAAATTCGAGTTTGCTATATATTTTCAGCTGTGGGGTATGATCATACTCAAAGAGAAACAGCTGAAGATGTAATACGAGCACCATCACCTCGGTGGCCAGAAATAAAAATTAAATAGTTCCCACCAGTTTAAAAAGTTATCCACATGAATGTGGATAACTTAATTTAATATGACATTTAAATATAATTTAGCAAGTAGTATCTTTGCGTAAGATCAATTCACTAAATACCTACCTATTATACATACACATAAGCGATATATTAAGAAAAACTGGGATTTTCCAGCATATTTCTTTAATTTCTTATCAATGAGAGTTCTCTCAACACCAGTACTACTTCAGCGATTGAAGTTGCGACTGGAAGCCCTCGACAGTATGGAACCGGGGCTCAATAAAATAGGTCCGTATGAAAAGGATGCAGTATTATCACTGATCCAAAGTTTTGAAACAATGCTCATCGATTTCAATGACAAAGTTTTGGAGTTGAAATCGACCAGGTCCGGACTCCGCCAATTGGAGCGAGAACTTCGAAATGTTTCGGAACAACTATTATTAACGGTGGCATCGCTGCATGGCAAAGATTCCGAGCAGTATGTCCGAATCGGAGGTGTCCGAAAATCTGAAAGGAAGCGGCCGAGACCGCGTATCCCTTCAAACACTCCTTAGACGAATCAATATTTTTTTATTGATTCCAACGGCCTCGATACCTCGCACGTATCGGGGCTTTTTTTATTCTATAAACTATACTTTCTAGAATTCTTATTTCAATAAATCCTTTTCAAATTTCGAATAAATCAGGACTTATCATTAAAATAGCGCTTATCTGCTTTCAGATATATAAAATGTATGTACAAAAGTATTACATTTTAAACATATTGGTAGTGAAATATGATAATTTTAATGTTTTTTTTACGACTGCTGGAGAGGATCAAATAAAAAAGGCACGTCCATGGATTTAATTCTTAATAGGGTAAATGCCTATTCCATTTGCAACCATAACTATATTTTCCCCCTACTTACCTATTTAATTAAAAAAGCCGACGATCCAGTAAGGAAAGTCGGCTAAAAGTACACAATCGTAACGAAACGATAAAATAGGATTCGCCTAAAATTATACAACCTAAAAAAATCAGAAAAAATCAGAGGTGGTTTCCACCACCCCCGACTTCTTGCTATACATTAATCCGGTATTTGCTCGATCGCATTAAATGATTGTAGCCTAAAATTATTATTCAACGGATGGTCATCAATCATATTGAAAATTCTATCAACGTCATTTGATTGACCCGCAAAAATGGTTCTTCCATTTAAATCTACATCACCATCATTGTAGCCAACTAAAACATACGTCATTTGCCTGAAAATATTCGAAGGCGATTGATCGACTGCGTTATAGATGGGTGATTTGTCGGTAGACTGACCTGAGAAAATGGTTCTATCATCTCCTGAGGTATTTCCTAACCACAAGGCTCTTGTATTTCCAACTTGGATTGTTTGCACACCATTATAAGCAGGTACCTTCGCAAACAAAGGAATATTGTTACTGGTGAAATCCACTATTGTGTTACCTGTAGTTATCGAAATCGCTTGACCAGTCATTATGCCCAAATGGTTTCTATGTTTGACAGATAAGAAATAGTTTCCATCTGTCATACCCTCGAACAATACAGGCGATACTCCATCTATATCCACAATGTCACCATCACGCTGAACCAATGCTGATCTAGTTGATAAAATGTTGGACGAATTTGAAGCTGATCTAAGTTCCAAAAACACCCAATCAACGATGGAATTTGCTCCAAAATCTGCTAATACACCCGCATTGGAGATGGTCTCAGCTGGATTGTTCACTCTCGTAAATCGTGACCCCATACTTAAATATGGAGTAGTAAGTGGGAAACTAGACAGTGTCCTCAGCTCAGCTCGCATCAATCCATTGGTCGTACCAATCAAAGCTCCTTGTAGCATAACCTTTGCTGTCAGTCTCAAATTTACTGGAGTGACGGTCACATTAATGTTTGCTTGATCACACAATCCACTTGGATCACAAACCTCGATACATATCACAGTAGTACCAACAAAGTTATTACTTGGTGTGAAACTCAAACAGTTGGTTACTGGATTTATCGTAGCTGTACCATTATTGACAATTCCGCAAATACTGATACTTAAGTTATCTCCATCGACGTCATCAATGTCAGGGCAAATGATTACCGTATTGTTTTCTGGAACTGTTTCTGATCCAGGATTTATTGTTGGTGCATCATTAACTGGAACTACATTGATACGTAACTCAGCCTCTCTACAATCTCCATCCCTATCACAAATCTGATAGATAATCTGATCAGGTCCATTGTAATTTGGTGATGGTATGTACACAATTCGATCATCAGTTGGATCATTTGGTGTCCCGTTGTTATTGATAGTCGCTGTTCCAAACAATGGCTCTAAAAAGATAGAAATAGGATTTAGGCCAGGTCCATTTTTCCCAAATTGATCATTGACGACCACCGGTGTAGAAACTTGACCATCTTCAAACACGGTCGCTAGGTCATCCACTGCTATTGGGGCATCATCCAACGGACACTCCAACTCGCTAGCTCCTGTTCTGTTTTTACAATATAAATCTACCGACGGTGCATTATCTACGGATATACTCATTTCATTATTGAAATTTGCTCCCAGATTAGATAATATAGCCATCTGTATTGCTTCACCATTTTGTAAAATTCGAACATTGGTACCAACACAATCATTTGGAAGGCTAAACCGGAATAGTGGAATCGCCTGGTTCGCTACTGCATTAGGTTCCGGTTCCGATACTAGAGATACTTGGTACACATCATATCCCTGAAGATCTGCTGCATTGAATCCCGCATTCGAATAATTATTCGCATTGATCAACTGTACTGCCCAAGCACCTGTGACATTGACAAATGTGCCGGTGGAGGGTGCAGGTAATATAGCTGGAAGTGTTGGTGTTCCGGAAGGAATCAATATTGTGAATAGACCAGATGTTATTGTTACATTATTCGAACTAAACCGAGGGTAAGCTACTGCTGTTACCTCATTTGGATTATTTGGATTCAACTGAACCAATCCAAATTCAACACCACATGCTTGATAAGGATCTGTTCCAGCGGTTACCTCATCCCCATTTTCAATCCCGTCACCATCACAATCAGCCTCCGCCCAAGTAAGGTTGGTGACATTATATCCTGAATATCCAGGTAATTGCATTGGGTCACAAGGGTTGTTCGGATCGGTTCCGTTGTTGCCTTCATCCACATCAGAAATTCCGTCGCCATCTGTATCAGCACAAACCAATCCGGAATTGCTGAGGTTGAAGTTTGCACTCGCACTCACACAGCTATTTTTCGTAGCCGTTACCGTATAGTTCGTGTTCAACGCATAGCCTGTCACCACGCCGCCGGTACCCACTACTGGACCCGCTGGGCTGAAGGTGTATATTGCTGTCACATCAAAGTTGCTGATCGTGATGCTACCATTCGGTGTCGTACAGCTTGGAGTTACCGTCGCTAGGACTGGCGTCACCACATTGTTCGGGATACATGGATTCGCTGGATTTGGATCTACATCGTCATCCACGCCGTCATTGTCACAATCCAAACTGCTGTTGCTGAGGTTGAAGTTTGCACTCGCACTCACACAGCTATTTTTTG